>SAMEA3387435__coassemble_3265_pt1 | contig 5851 bp, 2 predicted proteins | sample SAMEA3387435__metabat2_high_PE_014 | metagenome-assembled genome bin SAMEA3387435 (sample SAMEA3387435) | Felis catus | biome: Faeces | place: United Kingdom | collected 2012 | reverse complement strand
GTGGTGTGCTACACTGCTACGGGCAAAAGCCACAGGCGTTGCCCTATTGCATAGAACGGGCGAACGATGCCCGATGTCAGTATCAACTTCGATGCCTTATGGCGGGTTTGGCGGTGATCGATGAATATCGAGAACATGTTTGACAAGCCTGATGTCAAGCAGCTGGTCCACGCATTTAGTCTTTTGGACGACGAGAAGGATATCCAAGCGTTTTTGACCGATATCTGCACGCCGCGCGAGATTTGCGATCTATCGCAGCGTTTGCAGGTCGCGCGTTACCTGGACGAGGGCGAGCCCTATGTCGAGGTTCAGGCGCGTACCGGCGCTTCGTCCACCACGGTGAGCCGTGTGTCCAAGGCACTTAATGGCGAGTACGGCGGCTATCGCAAGATCCTCATCAAACTGGAGGATGGCGAGTAGGCCAGCGGCAACAAACGAATTGCGCAGAACCGTCCCTTCGGGGGCGGTTTTTTGATCCTTTGGGGACGGAGGAAAACGGATCACTGGGTTAGACTGACCTCCTCGGTGATCCATTTTCCTCTGTCTCCAAGGGGTCAAATCTGTTGGCGTGGGGCAAATCTGTCCGCGCGGGCGGGTAGGATGGAAGCATTGAATATTGCGAACGGTTTGAGTGGAGGACCATGCCTGTTCGAATCTATACCACCAACGCCGGCGCGGATTTGAGCGATGCCGAGGCGGCGCTGCTTGCCGACCTTGTTGCCCGCCACGGGCGTGCCGTGCTGCTGGCGCCAACGTTTGCCGAGCTCGACCTGTGCCGTCATGATGCGGCGGAAGCCGGCGTTTCGCTGGGTATTGACTACAAGACGCCTACATCGTGGCTTCGCTCGCTTTGGGAGCTTTTGGGCGACGGGCGCGGTTTCGTCGACAACCTGCAGCGCCAGATGCTGTTTTCGGACAGGGTCACGCGTCTCGATGATGCCGACCTGCAGCCGCTTTCGCGCAGTCAGGGCACGGTGCGCATGCTCGCGCGCATGGCCCGCGACGTACTACCGGGCGTGGCGGGGACGAGCGCCGAGCGGTGCGGTGGCAACAATTGCCAGCCTGAGCCAAAAAGCGACGCCGAGGCTCGTGTGTTTGAGCTTTTGCGCGCCTACGCGGGCGGTTTGGACCGTCGAGATATGGTCGAGCCCTGCGAGGCGGCTGACATTATGGCCAGCGCCCTGGCCGATAATCTGCCGGCGTGCACCCGTGCCGTCTGTGTACGCGGCGTCACGTCGTTTACGCACGGTCTGCTCGAGCTGCTGTCAGCCGTGGCGAAAAATGGGGGAGAGGTCGTTATCCTGCTTGCCCGCGAGCAGGCGGCGATGCGCGAGGAGCTTGCCGCGGCATTTGATGCCCGCGGTGTGCTGTTTGAGATCGCGCCGCTGGGGGAGAACGCCGTCGCGTCTGATGCCGCTTGCGGGACCGCCGCTCGGCCTGCCTTTATTGAGGTCGCTGGCCCCCATGCCCGTGCTCATGCTTATGCGAACGCAATTGATGATCTGGTAAAAGCGTGCCAGGGTTCCGAGGTCGACGGCGCCGCCGACGCTTCTGCCGACCCCGTGCGCGTGCTCGTCGTTTCTGCCCGGGCACCCCAGCTGTTTGGTGAGCTCGCCTCTCGTCTGGCGGCTCGTCATATCGCTGCCGAGACAACTGAGTTCACGGCGTTTTCCCAATCCATTGCGGGTAGGCAGTTTGCGGCGCTTGCCGGCCTGATCGAGCGCATGAAGGCCGCCGATGAGGGTGCGGCGTCAAAGACCGAGTGGTGGCCCGCGCCGGAGCTTACCGACTGGATTTACAGCCCGCTTTCGGGTGCTGATGCCGCCAATGCTCGAACCTTCGATAAGAATATGCGTCTCTCGCGCAACAAGACTACCGCGGGCGTTAAGAGCCTGCTGCAGAGCGTCCAAGGCCAGGTGAGGGGCGCTCGCAAGGCGGCGAGTGACGAAAACTGGTTTAAGAACGTGCCGTGTGTGGTCTCGGACGTGTTCCAGGCACTGTGGCGTGACAAGCCCGTGACGGCGCTCAAGGCCATGCTTGCCGTTGCCGAGGCGTTGCCCGATCGCTCGCTGGGCAGCTTGGATGGCCAAGCCCGTCGCCAAGCGGAGGCGGCCCTGCTGCGCCACGCCATCGACATCCTTATGAATGGCGCCCGCACGCTCGACGTGTCGCAGGCTGCAACCGTGCCCGTGCTCGATGGCATTCGCACCAAGGTGGACAAGCGTAGCACCGCCTACGATTACGAGACCTACGAGGTCGATCGCACGCCACGGGCGCAAGTGCGCTTCGTGTCGCTTGCCGATGCGTCGGTTTTGCGTCCTGGCGGCTACGATGCCGTGCTGTTTGCCGATGTCGACCTGGACAGCTATCCGCTTTCGCACGAAGAGGGCCCGCTTGCCACGTTGACGGCCGAGCTGCGCCGCGACGGCGTGTCTTTGGAGCCCGCCGCCCTGCTGCGCGTGCGCTTTGGCCGTGCAATGCAGGCGACGAGCGGCCCGGTTGCGCTCGCCCGCGTGACGCACGATCGCCAGGCGCGCGAGTGCTACCCGGCAGCCGTATGGACCGAGCTGCGGGCACATGCCGAGGCCGCTGGCGCTGCCAAGCCCACGTGCGTGGGCGAGGGCAATATCATCGCCGACTTTGATCCCGCGGCAGGTGAAGGCCTCAAGCGCGAGCACGTGACCTGTGAAGCCCCTCAGCATCTGAGTGCCGAGGCCGTGCCGTATTTGGTCCTGCGCCGTCGCGATGGCGAGGGTGAGGACGCGCCGCTCGTGCCGCGTCTGACGTCCGCCTCGCAGATCGAGGCCTATTCGACCTGCCCGCTATGCTGGTTCGTGTCGTATCGCGTCAAGCCCCAGTCGATCGACGCGGGCTTTGGCAACATGGAAAAGGGCAACTTTGTCCACGACGTGCTGGAGCATCTGCATGCCCGTCTGCCCCAAGAGGGCATGGAGCGCGTGACGCCCGAGAATCTGCCGCGTGCACAGGAGCTGCTGCACGAGGTCTTTGACGAGACGTTGGCCGAGCACGCCGGCAAGCGCGGCACGGAGGGCCCGCTGGTGCCGCTCTCTGCGGTGGAGGAACGCCAGGTGGCCGAGATCTTGCCGCAGCTGGAGGGTGTGCTTGCCTACGAGTCCGAGGCACTTGCCCCCTTTGCCCCGCGCTACCTGGAGTTCGCCTTCAACGAGCTCAAGGTCGAGTATGCCGGTTGGCCGCTTGGCGGGCGCATCGACCGCGTGGACGTGGACGCCGAGAATCGTGCCGTGGTGATCGACTACAAGCATCGCACGGGCGTTGAGGAGTTTAAGCTCGCCGACCCCACGGTGCGCGACGAGGAATCGGGCACGGTGCCCATCGACGATCCGCGCTGGTTGCCACCACATACCCAAACGCTCATCTACGCCCAGGCCATGCGCCGGGCGCTGGATTTGGACACCCGCGCGGCGCTCTACTTTTCGACCAAGGGCGGCAAGCCGGCGTTGCGCGGTGCCGCGAGCGCCGAGCTGCTCGAGGAAGAGCGCGGCGACGGTCGCATCCCGGGCCTTAAGAAAGGTTTCCCCGGCGAGGGTGGCAGCATGGACTTCGACGCCCTGCTCGATCGCGTTGAGGCCGGCATCGCCGAGCGCCTGCGCGAGCTCGAGGCAGGCAACGTTGCCGCCGTCGACCCGACGTCGGCTCAGGCCGCGCATGCGCGCTGCTCGTATAACCACGAAGGAACGTTTGTAAGGAGGGACGTGTAGACCATGGATCTTTCGACTTTGATGCCGCAACAGCTGCAGATTGTCAAAACGCTCGACCGTCCGCTGTTTGTCTCGGCGGGCGCCGGTTCGGGCAAGACCTTTACCCTCGCGCACCGCATCGTCTACGCGCTCTCGCCCGAATCAGGTCCGTTCGTTGAACATCTTGACCAGGTGCTCGCCATTACCTTTACCAAAGATGCCGCGGCCGAGATCCGTGACCGCGTGCGCCGTGCGCTTATCGACGAGGGCATGGACGAGGAAGCACTGACCGTCGACGACGCGTGGATCTCGACCATTCACGGCATGTGCTCGCGTATCCTGCGCGCGCATGCGCTGGAGCTGGGCATCGACCCCGAGTTCACGGTGCTCACCGATACCGACGAGCTTATGGACCAGGCTGTTGAGCATGTGCTGGCCCGCGCGACGGCACCCGATGCCGCCCCCGAGCTCGCGGCATCGCTCAAGGCCCTCTATGCTTGGTATCCCATGGCGGGGGAGGGCGGTTCCTTTGGCGGCGGTACGACCATCAAGGGCCTGGTGCGCGACCTGCTGGAGCTGTCGAGCCAGTTGCCGGGCGGTATGGACGACGTGCGCGTGGCGCGCGGCCAGGCCGATACCTCGGGACTCGCCGATGCCTATCGCGCGGCGCTGGGCGCAAGCAAGGCCTCGACCGAGAAGGCGCAGGCGGCGCTCGATGCCATCGACGCGTTCGAGGCGAGCGACAAGACCATAGTCGATGCGGCGCGACTCATGATGTCATGCACCATGCCGCGCGCGAGCAAGGCATTCCCTAAAGAGCAGGTCGAGCTGCTCAAGGCCGAAGCCGCCGATGCGTTTATCAATATCGTGCTTGCCTGCGGTGCCCCAGCGCTCGATGCGCTGGTGGGCCTGGCCCGTTCCGTGGAGGCCGAGTATCGCGCGCTGAAGGTTGCCCAGTCCGCCCTCGATAATAACGACCTGCTGCGTATGGCCTACGAGGCCCTGCGCGATTACCCTGCCATCCGTGCTGCGTACGAGGGCCGCTTTAAGATGGTCATGATCGATGAGTTCCAGGATACCGACCAGATGCAGGTCGATCTGATTCGTTGCCTGACGGGTGCGGGGGAGCGCACGCTGTGCACCGTGGGCGATGCGCAACAGTCCATCTATCGCTTCCGCGGCGCCGAGGTCGAGGTGTTCCGTCGCCAGGAGCGCAAGGTGGGCTCGTCTGCCGCGCCCGAGGCGACTGCCGTGGCCGACGCCCCTGCTGGCGAGCTCGTCAAGCTCGTGCGCAACTTCCGCAGCCATGACGAGGTGCTGCGTTACGTGGCACGCGTCTTCGACGGCGATGACGGCGGCCTGATGCAGGGCTTTTTGGATCTTGAGGCGAGCGACGGCCGCAAGGACACGCTGGTGGCAGACGCCTCGCGTCGCCAGGCCCTCTTTGTTGCCGGCGGCAGTATGCAGGAGCGCACACAGGCCAAGGCCCGTGCGATCGCCGAGCGCTTCCGCGCGCTTGCCGATGCTGGCCAGCCCCAGGGCGACATGGTGCTGCTACTGGGCCGCATGACCAACGCCGACGTCTACGCCCAGGCCTTCCGCGACCAGGGGCTCGACTGCGTCATCGCGGGCGGCTCGGTCTTTGCCCAGGCCGCCGAGGTGCAGACGGTGCGCGCCCTGGTTTGTGCGCTCGCCAATCCGGCCGATACGGCGCAGGGCCTTATGCCGCTGCTCGCCTCGCCGATGTTTGCGCTCGGCGCCCAGGAGTTCCTGGCGCTGGCGACCAAGCTCGATGGCGAGACGGGGGAGACCTCGCGCCGGAATATCGACGTGGGCATCATGAGTGATTTCGACGTGCCGGGTTTGCAAGACTTGCCGCTCGTGACGCGCGCCCGTGAGGTGCTGCGGTATGCGCTTCGTCGCGTGGGCCGCGATTCATTCGCGGCGATCGCGCGCGACGTGGTCAACGCCTCGGGCTGGTTTGTGCGTCTGGCACAGCGTGGTCCCGAGGGCAAGGCCATTGCCGCCAACGTGCTCAAGGCACTCGATGCTGTGGCCGAGGCGGAGGCCGAGTTCGGCAACTCGCCGCGTTCCATCGCGCTGGCCTTCGACCGCTTCTTGGCGGGCAAGGA
>SAMEA3387435__coassemble_1900_pt1 | contig 29833 bp, 22 predicted proteins | sample SAMEA3387435__metabat2_high_PE_014 | metagenome-assembled genome bin SAMEA3387435 (sample SAMEA3387435) | Felis catus | biome: Faeces | place: United Kingdom | collected 2012 | reverse complement strand
GCGGGCCGTGTTCCGCTATGCGGTTGTCAATTTGCGAAAGAAATTATGCGTCACCGACAGGGTTTAGGCCGTGTGATTATTTGCTCGCTTGAGCACTACTGAATATCGTCAATGGCATAGCCTCACGGTGTCTTTGCCATGTCGACCTAGGTCACGTTATTCGTACTCCTACTACACACTGGACAACCTGACTTCGACCATAAGGCCCTCGCCAAGTCGCCTCCATGTTATACTTGCCGCAAAAACTTTACGGCAAGTATAACATGGAGGTTTCGATGCTAACGCGTTTTGAGGTCGAGGGATTCCGAAACTTCTCCCATAGATTTACCTTCAATTTGACCGATGTCAGGGACTACAGATTCAATACGTCAGCCATCGAGGAGGGCACCGTTTCTTGTGGTCTTATCTACGGTAAAAACGCTGTCGGCAAAACAAATTTCTCCAATGCTCTTCTCGATATTTCAGCAAATGTGGGGCGTCGGACCTTCTATTCCAATAAAACTAATTACCTCAGCGCGGTTGATGGGGTCACGTCGGCGTGCTTTGCCTACACGTTTCGCTTTGGGAATGACGAAGTTGCTTATCGTTACGAAAAGACTGGGATAACAGACTATCTTCGTGAGACAGTGGCTGTTAACGGCAAGATTGTATTTGATTACGACCACCGTGCAGGTAAAGTGCTCGATGGCGATTTGGCTTCTATTGGTGCCGATCGATTAAACTGGGAGTTCAAATCTCCCGGGATTTCTGTTTTGACGTATGTGTGCAATAACATTCCTTTTGAGAGGGCAATGCCTCTTTTTAAGCTTTATACGTTTGCGCGGTCAATGGATGCCATTGGCGACGCACATATGAACGACCGTAACCTTGTCTCTACCATCGCCGAAAACGTTATTGCGAATGACTTGGTTTCTGAGCTTCAGGCTTTTTTGAATCACTTTGGAATTCGAGAACGCCTTACTGCGCGTGAAACGCCATCGGGTGATTTCGCTTTGTACTTTGAAAAAAGTCGACTTATTCCGTTTGCGGAAAACTGTTCAAGCGGCACTGTTGCGCTGCTGCGACTGTTTAATTATTTCCATGCTACAAGTGTGCCGTCCTTGCTTTTTGTCGATGAGTTTGATGCGTTCTACCATCACGATCTCGCCGAGAAGGTCGTTGACTATTTTAAGTCCCAGACTGGACGCCAGGTGCTTTGCGCATCTCATAATACGGACTTGTTCAGCAATAAAATCCTTAGGCCAGACTGTCTATTCATTCTTTCGGATCACAATATAATTTCCGCAGCCAATGCAACAGATAGGGAACTAAGGGAGGGGCATAACCTCGAAAAGCTCTATAAGGCTGGCGAATTCGATGTCTAGGAAGCAAGTCCTGCTTATTGTTGAGGGTGAAAAACAAGAGATTAAACTCTTCCATGCTCTCTTTGAGTGCTATGGCCTCGACATTGGCTATGAGATCGTTTCCTATAACACAAATATCTACGAGCTTTACGAAAGGATGTTTTCGGACGGCTTTCAGGACGACTTATCGCTTCTCGGCGTCCTTAAGGAACGCGCGTCCGAAGAGGATAAGTGGTTATTTGACCAGGATTATTCTGATGTTTTGCTGGTCTTTGACTATGAGCTCCAAGATAATAGGTTCTCACCTGCACGGTTGGAGGAAATGCAACGTTACTTTAACGAGAGCACAGACAATGGCAAGCTCTACGTTAACTATCCCATGGTTGAGGCGTGTAAGCATTTTCTGAAAATGCCCGACGTAGAATATTTGAACAGAACTGTTTCGCGAGAAGACGTTTTGAAATACAAGTCAATCGTTGGCAATGCTTCTAGGTATCAGAGTTTTGAGCGGCATTTTATTAGACCTGACGTTGATGAAATGATTGTGCTTACCGCCATCAAGGCGCTTCGGTTGTGCGGCCATAACGGCGAGGCCGGTTATGAGTCTGAGTATAGAGATCTTGACCATGAGACGATCGTGAAGGCGCAAAACGATACTTTGCGTTTGGCTGATGAGGTATGGGTTCTTGGTACCTGCCTGTTATTTATTTTGGATTACTCAACGGGTCTTATTGATTTCGCAGGAATCGAGTCGAAGCTACTCAGCTAGACTTCTGGACGCTGCAGTTTCGTCTAATAGACAGCACGAAGCTCCAGAGCGAGCTGGGCTGGAGGCCGTCGCACACCGACTTCGCCGAGGGCCTGAGTGCCACCATCGACTGGTACGTCGCCAACGAGTCCTTGGTGGCGCCCGGCCAAGGAGGCCACCGACGCCCGCTACCGCGCGCGGGGGCAGTAGGGGATGTGGTGCTGGCGTTTGAGCTCTGGCTTATAGGACAAATAGTGTGCTCACATTGGGGGCGTCGGTGCTGGTCGATGTCCCCTTGACTATTTGAATTCTATGCTCGTTTTAGCTATTCGAACAGAATGTGTGTCCGGTTTACATTGTGTGTAAACCTCCGAACGATAGGGTATTCGTCAATGTTGAATGATTGATCAAAAATGAATCTTAAGGTGATCAAAAATCATTTATTGGCTATTGCTATTGATTAAATGCTGTAAAATTAATTCAATAGCCGGTTCGAATTCGCGATTGCGCATCGCAATCGATAGTGCATTGTCTGCACATCATGTCTGTTACGTATCCATTTATATGCGGTTCTACGGAGGAGCCGGCTATTAAACTAAGGGTTAGCAGATGGTTGATGAACTTCAAACTAAGAAAGAATTAGCCGACTTTCTAAACTTATCTCTGGATAAGTTGAACTATTTTGTTAGTGCGGATTCATTTTATTCCCTGTACCGGCATAGACTGGTTCCCAAAAGAAATGGTGGTTTCCGAGAACTGCTGATTCCGAGGTCTGATCTCAAAAGAGTTCAAAGAATAATCGCCAAACAACTTGAGAAGCATTATAAGCCGCTGCCTTGTGTCCATGGCTTTGTTAGGGGCCGTTCAATTCGAACAAATGCGGACATTCATGTTGGTTCGCAGGTAATTGTCGGATTGGATATTAAGGACTTCTTTCCATCTATTTCGTCTAAGCGGGTTTACGGTCTCCTTAAATCTAAGAAACTTGGACTCTCTTCCGAGGTTGCGTTTTGCCTATCACGGCTTATTTCGACACCAAAGGGACTTCCTCAGGGAGCTCCTTCGTCACCTATTATTTCAAATATGATATGTCTCGGCATGGATAAGCAGCTCATGCACCTGTCTCGTGAGTACCATTATCAATATTCTAGATATGCTGATGATCTCACCTTTTCGTTTGAAAGCTCATATTGGTTTTATCGCCATTTCTATTCGGACAGGAAACTTCGCATACCTAACAAAATTAGAGTTGCGATCACCGAATTTCATGGCAATAAATCATTTGAGATTAATGAGAACAAATCTTTTTACAGCTGCAATTATTCAAGACAGGTAGTTACGGGCGTTGTTTGTAATAAGAAAACAAATATAAAACGTGAACAGTACCGTCGTCTTCGATCAACGCTTCATCGCTTAAGTATTGGGGATGAGGAGGGGGCGATGGGTTGTTATTATGGTAAGTCTAGTAGCGATCTTTCCGAAGAAGAGAAGGGAACGTTTCGTACCTCACTCAGGGGTAGCTTGGATTTCTATAAATCGCTTCTAAAAAACCCATGGTCTTCAGGCCCTCTTATGCGTTTGGGCAGTCTATATAATCAATCAAAAGTAGAAGGAGACTCTGTATTCCCAATCGCGCTTCATCAAGATTCAATTCTCTATCTTGAGGGCATTAATTCTAAGGATGAGCCATTTGAGGGATTGGGATTTTATCTACCTAGCTATGGGCTCCTTACGGCATGGCATGTGATTTCCGACGCCGTTTTCGATGATAGGGAAAAGCGAAATATAGGCGTTAAGAGCTCGGCGAAGATCTCGCTGGGAATATTCAGCTTTGGTAAATCGACCGTACAGACAGGTAGACATGATGCCGCAATTTTAAACGATGTCCCTCCAGAGATTATCCAATCCTTCCCTAGGGTTTCGGTTAGCACTGATTTACCCTCTAAGGGCGATAAAGTCTTTGCGTACCAACTTCATCATTCAGAAAACGGCTTCCGCTTCGATTTGCTTGATGGAGAATTGCTTGAAATTGGATCTCCCAGTGAGGAAGGCACTCTTTGCTATACGAACTGTCTCTTCCAGCACGGGATGAGCGGTGGTCCTGTATTTAATGGCATGGGTAAGGTTGTCGGAATCGTGCATTCGGCAACAGAAGATGGGAAATGCGGTTCATTTTTGCCTTTGAGGGATTGCATCAATTCAACCGAGGTGTATGGAATCTGGAAAACATTTTAGACCCTATTTTGCTTGTGGTTCGATGCGTTCGAGTGGGCGTCGATCTCGTTTTTTGCGCATTTTAAGGCCCATGATATCTATTTCGTTGCTTTGCTTTTATGGTCCTTTGTGCCCATCCTATTTCAATAATTGTGATTATTTGTCAAGTGACGATGTGGGTTGCGGGAAATGCCACTTTGTGATTTCGCCTAATGGCCTCCTGTTAGCTGTTCACCTAGACATATCTCGTCGAAAGGTTAGATTGCGTCGCCGGGAATCATAGAATCCAGACTTGATGAGCTCTCGGAGCATGATGTTGTCCATACGGCCGAATACGTTCCATCTTTGGCGGATGCTCGAAAGCTCTGCATTGGGAAGCAAATTGGAAGAATGTTTGACAGGAATGAATCCTGCCCTTGTAGCAGCGTTAAAAATCTAAAAGAAGTTGCGGTAGATCATTTATTCGTACTTTGGCTTTAGTTGGCTTCGCGTGCGGCCGCCTTCGCCGTCCGCCGACTACAAAAATGATTTACACCGAATTGTTCACTTGTTTCTATTTGCCTGGATATGCTTCGGATTCAACCTCGATACATTAATAGTATCTGCTACCAGACTATTTCTGGCGCGCCTCTATTGGCTTTCCGTAGGGGTCGGAGTGGTCATGTCAGTCGTTTTGTCCAACCATCATCGTCGTCACATTCTGCTTGTTGCTGTGGCCTGCCTATGTGTTTTGCTGGGCGGGCCTCCTTATGCCGCGGGTGCGGATAGCCTAACCATCGCGGGGCAGACCTACGACGAGCCGGGTGTCTCGGGCCCCGGCTGGGCGGCTCGCACGTTGCTGCTGCTAGCAGCGGATCGGGTGAGGGCTGCTGCTTCTTTGGCCTGTACGCCTCCGATGGCCAGTTTGCCGTGGACGCCTCCTGGGTGGACGCGACCGGCGCCATAGCCGATGCTGCCTGCGAGAGTGGCTCACTTACGTCGGCACAGTTTGTGACGCCGATGAGCGGGGCCTTTGGTACCGCCTGTGTTATGGATGCCAGCGGGGCCGTAGCTCAGCATGTGGTAATTGAACCCACAGGCGCCCAGCCGCCGGCGGGGAAGACCCAGCCCGATACCGATGAGCCCACCGGTGGCAATCCCGCGGGGGATACAAAGCCCGGTAGCGAAGAAAAGCCCGGTGATGAGACCAAGCCCAGCGAAAACCCGCCCCCACGCCTGATTCGTCGCCCAAGTCGGACGCCAAGCCTGCGCCCGTGTCCTCCAAGACGCCTGCGACCAAGACTGCCAAGAAGACCTAGCCCGCAACAACGCAAACCGCCGCGCTCCCTAAGACCGGCCACGGTGACTGGGTGGTTGCGTGCCTTGCCTTCGTCTTCTAGGTATGTTGTTGGTCACCATAAAAGTTCGGTCACTTCGCTGGGGGCTTTATTTGACAATGTAGTTTCTGCCGCTTCTTTCCCACATTTCTCTGAGTCAATAATGCAGATTGCTTGAACACGGCTTGGGGCTTGCCATATATTTGAATTTGACTAAACTTAACTTATAAGTTAACCATATTTGGTTTCTTCTGAAGCGGAGGGGGTGGCCTTTGGCTAGTGACTATGAGCTTGTCGAATATGCTGATCCCGAGGGACGACCTTTTTGGGAACTAACCACCTCCCCTGAGAACTCTCAGTTTCAGAAGATGATGTCTGATCCTAAAACGAAGTTTACCGCCCGTAAAATGATCAATCAGATTTCAAAAATCTATGATTACGGGCTTAAGGATGTCACTGGAACGTCAAAGCTTCGATGTATCGAGCCTAAGATTGGGCTATACGAACTCAAGGGTTTTGATGGGGTTAATCGAGAAATGGTCTACGCGATTTGCCAAGGCGTGGACAAGATTGTTTTGCTTTTTTGGTTTAAGGGCCATCAAGGCTCGGGAAATATTTCCAAAGAAATTAAACGCGCAAAACAGTTGGCCCCGATAGCAAAGCAGCTTTTGGAGTCATAGCGTCGGCTTTTTGCCCGCTTACGAAATGGAGACTTGTAATGGTTAAGGTCGATTTATCAGACTTTTACGCGGAAACGGAAACGAGCGAAACCCGTGCCTATGAGCACGCACTAGATATTGAGTTTATTGTTCATCGCGAGATGCAGCGCTCGGGCTTGAGTAAAAGCGAGCTGGCAAAGCGTATGGGCGTGAGTCTTCAGTCGCTTTCGAAATTGTTGAATTCTCAGCCCAACATGACGCTGAAAACAATCGCAAAGTTTGAGCTTGCGTTGGGTATCAAAATTATTCCACAGGTCATTTCCAGTTATTCGAATGAGGCGCCGTTTTCTTCGTCTAATAATTCTGTCCGAGAACAATGGTCTTCATTTAACAGCGACTGCTCGGCGAAACGATTGAACTTTGAGATGATTCCGGGAGGTTTGGCTGCATGAGCAAGGATTTCATTGCGCCTATTCAGGTTGTTCATTTGTTTGTTGTCGACTCAACTTTTCATATTGAGAATGAGCCCTCCCAGAATATGGATTTAAAAGTTGACGTTAGCTATCAGGACGTCCATCTATTGAGGAACAAGGCGGGCGAGCGTGCAGACTTAAAGCTGTATGTGTGTGGCAGTCTGATTGATAGAGACGATGCAAAGGAAAAAATGCGCGCTGATGTGACGGTTGCTATTTCGGTGTCAACAAAAATGCCGTTCGACATTTCAGACGATGAAGCGCGCCGTTATCTTCTCTCTAATGCGATTTCCATGGCGTATGGTCACGCTAAGAGCTATCTGATGGTCGTTACTGGACTTTCGCCCATGGGGGCTTTGACACTGCCGGCAATTCTTCCTTCGGAATTGGCAGCGGACAGCGATGCGTCTTTCCAAAGTGAGTAAATTGTTCCCGAGTTTGATTTTGCATGCCGCTGTGTGCAAATGTAACGGGGTGCCGAATCGGTAGTTTGACTGATTTGGTACTTATATTTCGAAGTTTCTAGTTGAAGCCCTGCGATACCCGTGCTACGACAGCTTAATTGATCGTGATGTCCTGTCTTGCGACACGCATGTCGCTCCGCATGGGTATCATGGTGAAAGCGATTTCAATGACAGGGGTGGCGCGCGTGGTAAAGATGAAAGATGTGGCCGAGCTTGCGGGCGTTTCGAGCGCCGCCGTCTCGCGCTACCTCAACGGTGGATATATCTCGGCGGACAAGGCCGAGCGCATTAAGCAGGCGATTGAGCTGACCGGATACGTGCGGTCTAGTCAGGCTCGCGCGCTGCGCACCGGCTCCACCAAGCTTATCGGCGTCATCGTGCCCAAGATTAACTCGGAATCCGTGAGCCGCATTACCGCCGGCATTGCTCAGGTGCTCGGTCGCCGTGGCTACCAGATGCTGCTTGCCAACACCGACAACGCGGCCGATCGTGAGCTCGAATACCTCGATTTATTCCAAAACCACCCGGTTGACGGCATTGTTCTGGTGGCAACTATGATCACCGACGAGCACCGTCGCGCGATTGAGTCGTGCCGTGTACCCATTGTGTTGATCGGCCAACATGTCGAGGGCGCGGCGTGCGTCTATCACGACGATTACGAGGCTGCCTTTGAGCTCGGCAGTGCGCTTGCGGGTCGGGTGGATGGCAAGATCGCCTACATCGGAGTTACCGAAGAGGACCGCGCGGCCGGTTATGACCGCCGTCGCGGTTTTGAGGCCGGCTTGCGCGCCGCGGGTAACCCGCTCGATGCCGCCTTGATTCGCCTGGGCTCGTTTACGCTCGACTCGGGCTATCGCGCTGCGCGCGAGCTGCTTGCCGATGCCCCCGATGTTTCGTTTATCGCGTGCGCGACCGACACTATGGCTGCCGGCGCCCTGCGCGCTCTTGACGAGGTGCGTGGCATGGGCGAGGGCGTGCGTCGCGTGAGTGGTTTTGGCGACAACGCGTTTTTGCGCGCGCTGACGGGCGGCATTCCCACCGTGCATTATGGCTACCTGACCAGTGGCGTCGAGGCGACCAATATGTTGCTCAACACGCTCGATGGCGAGGAAGGGGAGAGCGGTCTCAAGACGCTCAAACTTGGGCATCAGCTCATGAATGTCTAGGCCTTGCACGCGTCTGCCTGCCTTTGAGTCTCCAGTTTTTGTCTCAAAACTACCATTCGCCGGCTATTTCCTACCGTTCACCCTACTATGAAAACGATTACAGACATCTGAAACTGAAACCGATTACAGTGTAAGTGTCAAAGATGGCCGGGTGCAGATGCGCCCGTTGGAGGAAAGGGAAGTCATGGACTACCGCAAATCAGCCCAAGAGGTGCTCGACAACATCGGTGGCGCCGGCAACGTTGTTTCGGCCGCACACTGCGCCACGCGTCTGCGCCTAGTAATCGCCGATAATTCCAAGGTTAACAAGGAAGCCATCGAGGACATCGACGGCGCCAAGGGCGTCTTTGAGGCCCAGGGCCAGCTCCAGATTATTTTTGGCACCGGCACCGTCAACAAGGTCTACGACGAGTTCATTGCGCTCAGCGGCGTCGAGGCTGCTACCAAGGCCGAGGTCAAGGAGGCCGCGGCGCAGCAGCAGAACATCTTTATGCGTGCCATTAAGGTGCTCGGCGACGTCTTTGTCCCCATCATCCCCGCCATCGTGGCTTCGGGCCTGCTGCTGGGCATCATGAGCGCCCTCAACTTTATGGCCTCCAACGGCTTTATCGCGCTCGACACCAATAACTTTATCTACAAGATCGCCGACCTGGTCTCGGGCACGTCTTTTGGCATTCTGCAGATCCTGATCGGTTACTCCGCCGCTAAGGCCTTTGGCGCCAACCCGTATCTTGGTGCCGTCGTCGGCGGTGCGTTCATCAACTCCTCGCTGCAGAGCGCCTACACGGTTGCCTCCGAGGGCGTGCAGACCATGGTCACCGTTATTCCTGGTGTGTACAGCTTTGAGTGGGTCGGCTATCAGGGTCATGTGATCCCCATCGTTATCGCCTGTGCCATTCTGGCCTTCCTCGAGAAGCGCCTGCACAAGATCGTTCCCGAGATGTTCGACCTCTTTGTGACTCCGCTCGTCTCGGTGTTCGTGACCGTGCTCGTGACGCTCGTTGCCGTCGGCCCCATCTTCGTGTGGGCCGAGAACGCCATCCTCGGTCTGATCCAGACCCTGCTGACCCTGCCCTTCGGCATCGGTTCCTTTATCGTCGGCCTGTTCTATGCTCCCACGGTCGTTACCGGTATCCACCAGATGTACACCGCCATCGACCTGGGCCAGCTCGCCCAGTATGGCGTGACCTACTGGTTGCCCATCGCCAGCGCTGCCAATATCGCCCAGGGTGGCGCAGCGCTTGCCGTTGCCTTTAAGACCCGCGATGCCAAGATTAAGGGCCTGGCGCTTCCTTCGGCTCTGTCCGCCTTTATGGGCATTACCGAGCCTGCCATCTTCGGTGTGAACCTGCGCTTCTTTAAGCCCTTCATCGCCGGCTGCATCGGCGCCGGTTGCGGTGCCCTGGTCTGCGCGCTCACTTCGCTGGCCGCCTCCGGCACGGGCGTTACCGGTATCTTCGGTATCCTGCTGTGCCTGGCCCAGCCCGTGCAGTACGCGATCATGTTTGCGGTCGCCGCGCTGGTTTCCTTTGCCGTCTCGTTTGTCCTGTACAAGGACGAGCCCAAGGCTTCCGAGCAGGCCTAAGAGCTTTTGATTAAGGGAATGCCCGCGGGCTGTATGCTCGCGGGTGTTCCCCGCATCTGGTGCCGATCTCTGGTGCTTTGTTACTTTCGATCCGTTAGGACTTTGATATGTCTAATGCACTTGGTCGCGACCTTGCAAAGCTGGTTGTCGCTGTTGACGCTGCCGCCTCTGAGTGCGGTCATGGCGCGTATGGCCAGCATTTCCACATTATGCCGCCGGCGGGTTGGCTCAATGACCCCAACGGTCTTTGCCAGGCAGATGGCGTGTTCCATGCCTATTTTCAGTATGCGCCGTTCGATGTCGGGGGTGGCGTTAAGGCCTGGGGTCATGCGACGAGCCGCGACCTTATGACGTGGGACTACGTTGGCGCCCCGCTGTTGCCTGACGAGCCGTTCGATTGCCATGGCGTGTATTCGGGCTCCGCGCTTGTCGAGGACGGTCGCATTCGCGTGCTGTACACGGGCAACGTGAAGCTTTCTGATGCGGACGGTACGTACGACTACGTCAATACCGGCCGCCGCGCCGATACCGTCTATGTCGAGAGCGTTGATGGCCTTGCCGGTCGGGAGTTCAGCCAAAAGTGCGTGGTGCTGGCGTCCGATGATTATCCCGAGGATTTGACCTGCCACGTGCGCGATCCCAAGGTGTGGCGTGACGCGGACGGGCGTTATCACATGGTGCTGGGCGCGCGTCGTCGCGTGGATGGCCCGCATGTCGATAGTCGATTTTGCGCTATGCACGGCGAGGGTGCCGGGCGCGATGTGGGCGAGATCTTGGTGTATGGCTCGGCCGACATGTTGAGCTGGGAGCTCGAGAGCCGTGTGTCTACGCCCAAGCGTTTTGGCTTTATGTGGGAGTGCCCGGGATACCTTGAGCTTGAGACGGATGGCGGTATACCGGCGAAGTTCCTGTCCTTCTCTCCCCAGGGGCTCGAGGGCGGTCGTTGGGACCGCGGCAACGTATACGCTGCTGGCTACATGCCCGTAACGGGCGACATTACGGGTGGCAAGGACGCTTATGAGCTGGGCGAGTTCCGCCTGTGGGACGCCGGTTTTGACTTCTATGCTCCGCAGGAGTTTACGTCCGAGGACGGTCGCCACATTCTGATCGGCTGGATGGGCATGCCCGATGAGCCGACTTATGGCAACGCGCCCACCGTGGCGTGCGGCTGGCAGCACTGCATGACGGTGCCGCGCGAGCTTACAGCCGGTGCTGGCGGTGTGGTACTGCAGCAGCCGGCGCGCGATATCGAGTGCCATTATGCCTCGGTGCGTGTGGGGGAGGGCTCGTTGGAGGTTGCCGGCGATACCTGCTTTGACGTTGTTGTCGACGGTGTCGACGGCGCATTTACCGCGATCGTTGATGGCGAGCTGAAGCTGGCGTTTGTGCCCGCCGAGGGCGAGCTGCCCGCGCGCTTTGAGATGCGATTTACCGATGAGGGTCGCGCTTCTGCCGGCTGCGGCCGCACCGTGCGTTGGGAGCCCGTCGACGAGGTTCGTAACGTGCGCATTGTCGGCGATGTCTCGTCGGTCGAGGTGTTTGTGAACGATGGCGCGCTCGTGTTCTCGACGCGCATCTATCCCGAGGCCTATGGCGTGACCGTTGACGCTCCGGGTGCGTGCGTGACCTATCACATGCTCAACATCTAGGTGATTCATCGCATATCGGCGCTATACTGCAGCCGTTGCCCACGATGCGGGAAACATCCGCATCGTGGGTTTTTGTTAATGAAGGGAGGTTGCCGTATGGGCGTACAGCAGCTAGAAGAGGCCTGGGCTGCAAGGACTGGCGCGCGTGAGGCGCGTCTTGTTGCGGCCCCACATGTGCCAGCAGCGTTGTCGCAGCTGGGGATTGTGCGTCCCGGTGACCGCCTGGTGGCCTTTGCGGACGACTTTGCCGATGCGTTTACGCGCGGCTTTGATGGCTGCGATGTCGCGCTGGTGGGCTCGCCATCCGTCGAGACGTTTGTCGCCGCGTCCGAGAACTTCGATGCTTCGCTTGATGCCGAGGGGCCGCACCTGTGGTGGTTTGTCAACTCTATCGGCGGGTTTGGTTTGCGTGTGCCCGATCTGCGTGCGCTGGGTCGGGCGGCGCGTGAGGCCCGTGCGCTGCTCGTGGTGGATAACACGGTGGCTGGCCTCTTTGGGTGCGATCCACTGCGTTTGGGTGCCGTGCTGTCGCTTGAGGCGCTCGATCGTGTATGCGCCGGTGATGCTCCGCGCAAGTTGGTTGCCGTATCGGTCGCGCGCTCGCAGCTCAAGCGCCATCGTGCGGATGCTGCTGCCGAGTGCGTGCATGCGTTGTTTACGGGCTGCGGTGCTTTATCACTCGACCTTTCTACTGAGGGGGCCGACGTGCTCGAGCACGGGTTGCCCTCGCTTAACGTCCGCATGCGGGCACATTTCGACCGCGCGCGTGCGCTGGCCGAGTACTTGGCTGCGAACGAGATGGTGCGCAACGTGCGCTATCCCGGGCTGAGCTCGCACCCCGATCATGCGGTTGCAACGGGAATCCTCGAGCACGGCTTTGGCCCGGCAGTTGAATTTGACCTTATCGAGCTTAGCGCGGGAGAGCTGTTCGACGCTTTGCCCGGGGAGTTCCGTACATCGCCGGCCGGCGGCGCAACGACGCGCCTTTCGGCCCCACGCGGCAAGCAGGGGAGCACCATCCGCCTCTTCGCCGGCACCGACGACCCCTTGATCGTGGCCGCCACCCTGGATAACGCCCTCCGCAACTAGCTAAATCATCCTCGACTCCATAAGTTGCGGTGAAATATGGATTGATTTACGGCTTTAACCGCATAAACAGTCCCTATTTCACCGCAACTTATGAGAAGGGGTTGTGCAGCTAAAAAAGCCCCGTCCCAAATTAGCTACTTTTTGATGCTGGCGATGAGGGCGTTTGCTTTGTTGGCGATGACGTTGTTGATTTCTGCCTGCAACGTCTCGTAGGCTTCGATGGCTCGCTCGCCGGCGGGGGTGAGCGAGGATCCGCGGGCGCCGTCGCGCTCGATGAGCTTGCAGCCCAGCTGTCCTTCCGCCTCGTTCACGATGCGCCAGGCCTTGGAGTACGCCATGCCCATGCTCTTGGCGGCGCGGTTGAGCGAGTGCTCGCGGGCAATACCCTGCAGCAGCAAGACGCAGCCGTGGCCGAACACGCCCGGCAGATCCTTGTCGCACGCTTGAATTACCAACTTTGCCGTCGTCTTGTACTCCATGTGCTCCACGTCTTCCCGCTAAAGTGTTTGCTGGGCAAACGCAAAGCCTGCGTCAAACCCTCGTGTGCTCTTCTTAAATCATGCATTGTAGCAGTCAAAGTGCGTTAAGATACTTCCCCAGTATTGGGCGCCCAAGGTTGGGCTGGGTCCTACGAGGCCTGCAGCCGACCGGTCGCATGGAAAAAGGAGAAACATGGCTACGTTCTTTCCCGGTGAGTCCCACACGTTTTCGGAGTATCTGCTGGTCCCTGGCTACTCGTCCTCGCAGTGCATCCCCAACAACGTCTCTCTTAAGACGCCGCTAACCCGCTTCAAGCGCGGTGAGAAGCCGGCAATCACCCTGAACATCCCCATGGTTTCCGCCATCATGCAGTCCGTCTCGGGCGTCGACATGGGTGTCGCGCTCGCTACCGAGGGTGGCCTGTCCTTCATCTACGGTTCCCAGAGCGCCGAGTCCGAGGCTGCTATGGTCAAGGCCGTTAAGGATCACAAGGCCGGCTTTGTTCAGTCCGATTCCACGCTGACCCCCGACATGACCATGGAGCAGGTCATCGAGCTCAAGGAGAAGACCGGCCACTCTACCATGCCGGTCACCGACGATGGCACTCCCAAGGGCAAGCTCCTGGGCATCGTCACCAGCCGTGACTATCGCCCCAGCCGCGATGACCACCAGAAGAAGGTCTCCGAGTTCATGACCCCGCGTGAGCAGCTCATCGTGGGCGACAAGAACATCAGCCTCAAGGTTGCCAACGACGTCATCTGGGACAACAAGCTCAACGCCCTGCCGATCGTCGATGACAACGATCACCTCATGGGCATCGTCTTCCGCAAGGACTACGACAGCCACAAGACCAACCCCAACGAGCTGCTCGATAACGACAAGCGCTATATGGTCGGCGCCGGTATCAACACCCGCGACTATGCCGAGCGCGTGCCGCTGCTCATCGAGGCTGGCGCCGATGTCCTGTGCATCGACTCCTCCGAGGGCTTCAGTGAGTGGCAGAAGCGCACCATCGAGTGGATTCGCGCCAACTACGGCGAGGACGTCAAGGTCGGTGCCGGTAACGTCGTCGACGCCGAGGGCTTCCGCTTCCTGGCAGACTGCGGTGCCGACTTCATCAAGGTCGGTATCGGTGGCGGTTCCATCTGCATCACTCGCGAGACCAAGGGTATCGGCCGCGGCCAGGCCACCGCGCTGATCGACGTCTGCCGCGCCCGTGACGAGTACTACGAGGAGACCGGTGTTTACGTGCCCGTGTGCTCCGACGGCGGCATCGTCTACGACTACCACATGACGCTCGCCCTTGCTATGGGTGCCGACTTTATGATGCTGGGTCGCTACTTCGCCCGCTTCGACGAGAGCCCGACCGAGCGCGTCAACGTGAACGGTCAGTACATGAAGGAGTACTGGGGCGAGGGTTCTGCGCGTGCCCGCAACTGGCAGCGCTACGACCTGGGCGGCGCCGCGAAGCTCAGCTTCGTCGAGGGCGTCGACTCCTATGTTCCCTACGCTGGCTCCCTCAAGGACGGCGTGGGCGGCACGCTCTACAAGGTCAAGTCCACGATGTGCAACTGCGGTGCCCTCTCGATCCCCGAGCTCCAGGAAAAGGCACGCCTGACCCTGGTAAGCTCCACCTCCATCGTCGAAGGCGGCGCCCACGACGTTGTCGTCAAGGACTCCCAGCAAAGCGTCAGCTACCGCTAAGCGGCTTTCCCAAGCACCGCACCTTGCCGTTCAAACCGTCGCTCGCGTACCAAAGTACGCGTCGCTCCTCTTTCATGGCAATCTGCGGCACTTGGAAAACCCGACCATGCTTGGGCGGGTGACAATTAGTGGTTGATTCAAAACCACGTTATTTAGATAAAGCGAGATGCCCGCAAGTCGCAGGCATCTCGCTTGTCGTATTTGCTATCATCAGTCAAGTTAACCTTAGGGTCGGTCGGCTTAGCTTTGTTCGCTACAAGTTCCGCACGCAAAGAAGAGCACTTAATGTGCTCTTCGTCTTGCGCAGGACTGTCCGCAGTAGCGAATAAAGCTAAGCCGACCGACCCCAGCTAAGATTAAAGGAGCTGATATGTGCGATTGCACAGATCATAAGGACGAGATCCCTGCCTACGACGCACAGGCCATTGAGTCCCGGTGGATGAAGGCCTGGGAGGACTCCAACCTCTTTGCCGTCGACACCGACGACAGCAAGCCCAAGAAGTATGTGCTCGAGATGTTCCCGTATCCGTCGGGCGACCTGCACATGGGCCACGCGCGCAACTATACCATTGGCGATGCCATGGCCCGTCAGGCCCGCATGCGTGGCTTTGACGTGCTGCACCCCATCGGCTTTGACGCCTTTGGCCTGCCTGCCGAGAACGCCGCCATCAAACACAATACGCAGGCTGCCGCCTGGACGTATAAGAACATGGATCAGGCGCTCGCCACGATGAAGCGCATGGGCTTCTCCTACGATCTGGATCGCATGGTCAAGACTTGCAGCCCCGACTACTACCGCTGGGGCCAGTGGATCTTTGAGAAGATGTGGGAAAAGGGCCTGGTCTATCGTAAGAAGAACCCGGTCAACTGGTGCCCCACCTGCAAGACCGTTCTGGCCAACGAGCAGGTTACCGAGGGCAAGTGCTGGCGCTGCGGCACCGAGCCCGAGAAGCGCGACCTTGAGCAGTGGTACTACAAGATTACCGAGTACTCTCAGGAGCTGCTCGACGACCTGGAGAAGCTCCCCGGCTGGCCCGAGCGCGTCAAGCAGATGCAGGCCAACTGGATCGGTCGCTCCGAGGGCGCCGAGGTCGACTTTACCCTGTGCGACCAGGATGGCGAGCCCATCGAGGGCGACGGGGGTAAGATCACCGTCTTCACCACGCGCGCCGATACCCTTTTTGGCGTCTCCTTCTTTGTCCTGGCTCCCGAGTACGCCGGCCTGCACGAGCTCGTCGAGGGCACGGAGTACGAGGAGGCCGTCACCAAGATCGTCGAGGACTCCAAGCATATCTCTGCCGTCGAGCGTGCCCAGGGCACCCTCGAGAAGCACGGTGCCTTCACGGGCCGCTATGTGGTAAACCCCGTCAACGGCGAGAAGGTCCCCGTGTGGGTTGCCGATTATGTCGTTGCCGACTACGGCACCGGCGCCGTCATGGCTGTTCCCTGCGGCGACCAGCGCGACTTTGAGTTTGCCCGCAAGTACGACCTGCCGATCGTACCGATCATCCTGGACGATGACGATCGCGCTGCCGTCGAGGCCAGCGGCGAGACCATCGATACCTTCCATGCCGAGACCGTCGACTGGGATTGCGCCCACGCTGCCGAGGGCACGCTCGTCCAGTCCGGCAAGTACACCGGCATGCGCGGTGGCAAGCACTCCGAGGGCGAGGCTGCGATCGTGGCCGACCTCGAGGCCATGGGCTGCGGTCGTCGCAAGGTCGAGTTCCGCCTGCGCGACTGGCTCATCAGCCGCCAGCGCTATTGGGGCAACCCCATCCCGGCCATCCACTGCGAGCACTGCGGCATCGTGCCCGTGCCCGAGGATCAGCTGCCGGTGACGCTGCCCGAGAACCTGGACCTGGGCGCCGGAGACACCCTCGCCGAGTGCAAGGACTTCTACGAGACCACCTGCCCGGTCTGCGGCCGCCCGGCCAAGCGCGAGACCGATACCATGGACACCTTTACCTGCTCCAGCTGGTATTACCTGCGCTATACCGACCCGCACAACACCGAGCTGCCCTTCTCCCGCGAGGCGGCAGACCGTTGGATGCCCGTCGATAACTACATCGGCGGCATCGAGCACGCCATTCTGCACCTGCTCTACAGTCGCTTCTTTACCAAGGCCCTGCGCGACTTGGGCCTGCTGAGCGTGGACGAGCCCTTCACCAACCTGCTGTGCCAGGGCATGGTCAAGGACGAGAACGGCGACACCATGTCCAAGTCCAAGGGCAACGTCGTGCCCCCGAGCTCGGTCATTGAGCCCTACGGCGCCGACACCATGCGTTTGGCGATCCTGTTTATCGCCCCGCCCGAGAAGGACTTCGACTGGGATCCCAAGGCCGTCGAGGGCGCCAACCGCTTCATTAAGCGCGCCTGGCGTATCGTTTGGCAGCTCGTCCAGTCCGGCGACGCCAACGTGGCCTTCGACAAGTCCGCGCTCGATGAGGTTGCTATGAAGCTCTATCGCGAGCGTCACCGCACCATCGCCAAGTGCACCGAGGACTTCGACCGCGGCCAGTTCAACACCGCCATCTCGGCCGTCATGGAGCTCGTCAACGCGGCGAGCGCCTACCTCAACGCCACCGAGGGTGCCGCCCGCGACAAGGCGCTGTGCTACGGTGTGGCTAAGGATATCGTGAGCGTCCTGGCGCCCATCTGCCCGTTTTGGGCCGACGAGCTGTGGCACGAGGCCCTCGGCTGCGAGGGCAACGCCTACACCGCCGCCTGGCCCGAGTTCGACCTGGCCGAGTCCGTTGAGGACACGGTGCAGATCGTGGTCCAGGTGCTCGGTAAGGTCCGCGGCCGCGTCGACGTTGCCCGCGATGCCTCCAATGAGGATATGCAGGCTGCCGCCGAGGCCGCCGTCGCCAAGTGGCTCGAGGGCAAGACGGTCGTCAAGGCCATCTGCGTGCCCGGCAAGCTGGTCAACCTGGTGGTCAAGTAAGCACTGCGCGCAAAGCTGACGCATAAAAGACGAGGGGCGATTCGGTTGGGTCGTCCCTCGTTTTGCATGTACCTGCCATGGTGTCTTCGGTCAATTGTCCTATTCTTGTGGAGAAGCTGTGCGCACGCTGACCTGCAGGTTCGTACTGTGCTTGCACGTTTCCGCAGCTATTGGTATAGTTTGCTTGCAAATGAAGTTGTAATTAAAAGAAGTGGGGTTTCGGCCCCGCTTCTTTTTTGTATGGATGGAGGTGCCGCAATGGTCAAGACCAAGACCGAGCAGGCGATCATCGACGCGCTCGAGGCCGTCGCTCCCCAGCACAATGTCGATATCGTCGACGTCGAGCTCGTGGGTGCCACCAAGGCCCCCTGCGTGCGCGTGCGTATCGAGGGTGCCGAGGGTCAGAGCCTGTCGCTCAACGACGTCACGGCCAACACCAAGTGGGTCGGCGATGTGATTGAGGAGCTCGACCCCATCTCTTCGAGCTATACGCTCGAGGTGTCGAGCCCGGGTATGGCGCGCCCGCTGCGCCGCCCGTGCGACTTTGCCCGCTTTGTGGGCGAGAACTGCGAGCTCACCTCCACCGCCACCGAGGGCCGTCGCAAGTACGCCGGCAAGATTGCCTCCGCCACCGAGACGAACGTGACCCTCGAGCTCGAGGACGGCGAGTCCGTCACCCTCGATTTCTCTGATGTTAAAAAGTGCAAGTTGAAGCCCACCTACGACTTCAAGCCCGCGAAGGAAGGAAAGTAAGATGGCAGCATCCGACATGATGTCCGCCCTGATGGAGCTTTGCCAGGAGAAGCACATCGACCAGCTCTACCTGATCGACCGCCTGGAGCAGTCGCTCGCCAAGAGCTATGCCGAGATCCTGCATCTTGAGTGGGGCGCCAAGGTGACCATTGACCGCACCACCGGCAAGATCTACGTCTACCGCCTGGAGCCGATCGACGATTCCATGGACGAGGAGGGCAACTTCACCGAGTTCGAGGAGATCGACGTTACCCCCAAGAACACGAGCCGCATCGCTGCCCAGCACGCCAAGGCCGAGATCAACGCCATCGTGCGTAATTCCGCCCGCGAGCAGATCTACGAGGAGTTCTCCGGCCGCATCGGTGACCTCATCAGCGGTACCGTGCTGCAGTCCACTCCCGACTTCACGATCGTCAAGATTCGCGAGGGCGTCGAGGCCGAGCTTCCGCACTTCGACCAGCGCCGTTACGAGAACGAGCGCAACGAGCGTCCGATGGGCGAGCGCTACCTGCACAACCAGCACATCAAGGCCGTGATCATCGACGTTCGCGACCCCAACTCCAACCTGCAGCCGGTTCGTGGCGAGCACAGCCGTCCGCCGATTGTCATCTCCCGTACCCACCCCGAGCTCATGCGTCGTCTGTTTGAGCAGGAGGTGCCCGAGATCTATGAGGGCACCGTCCAGATCAAGTCGATCGCCCGCGAGCCCGGCCAGCGCTCCAAGGTCGCCGTCCACTCGCTCGATGACCGTCTGGATCCCGTGGGCGCCTGCGTCGGCCCCAAGGGCAGCCGTGTTCGCGCTGTCGTGGGCGAGCTCCGTGGCGAGCGCGTCGACGTCATCCTTTGGGATGCCGATCCTGCCGTCTACGTCGCCAACGCCCTGTCGCCCGCTAAGGTCACCCGTGTCCTCATCGACGAGGAGAAGGCCTACGCCGGCGTCATCGTGCCCGACGACCAGCTGTCCCTCGCCATCGGCAAGGAGGGCCAGAACGCCCGTCTCGCCGCGCGCCTGACCGGCTGGCACATCGACATCAAGTCCGAGACGCTTGCCGCCGACATCCTCAAGAACGTTCCCGTTCACGAGGAGCCCGCCGCCGACCTGATCGGTGACGAGGAGGACGAGGACGTCCGCCGCTGCGAGTACGTGTCCGAGGACGGCATCCAGTGCCGCAACCAGGCTCGTCCCGGCTCCCGTTTCTGCGGTGTCCACGACACCGACGCCTTCGATGATGCGGAGGACCTGATCTAGCGCGCGGTCGCGCCGGGCGGGTCCTGGCGCGTCTCTCACGCTCGTTCAGTCTCTAGGCACCCAAGGTGCCAGAAAGGGTAGGTGAAGTCATATGGCAAAAGTCCGTGTGTCCACCCTGGCCAAAGAGTTCGGCATGACCTCCAAGGAACTGATGGGTCATCTCGCCGATATGAAGATTCCCGCTAAGTCCGCTTCCTCCACCTTGGAGGACGCCTATGTCGCCATGGTCCGCAAGCAGCTCGCCTCGGTGATCGAGGCCCGCGCCCAGGAAGTCGAGGCCGCCAAGAAGGCCGAGGAGCAGGCAGCTGCCGCCGAGGAGGCCGCTCGCGCCGCCGAGGCCGAGCGCGAGCGCATCGCCGCCGAGAAGGCCCGCGAGGAGGAGCGCCGCCAGTTTGCCGCAGCCCAGGCTGCCGAGGAGGCTGCCCGCGCCGAGGCAGAGGCCAAGAAGAAGGCCGAGCAGGAGCGCCTTGCCCGCGAGAAGGAGGAGGCTGCCCGCGAGGCCCAGCGCCGCGCCGTTCCCGCTTCCGACTCCGGTTCGCGCTTCCGTTCGCTGCTCGACCAGATCGCCGCACAGGAGACCGTGCTCAAGGAGAAGAAGGACGCCGAGGACAAGGCCAAGGCCGAGCGCGCCGCAGAGCGCGGTAACCGTCGTGGCGGCAACAACGACCGCCGCGGTGGCCGTCGTAACGATCGCAACGCTTCCGACAACAACTCCGAGCGCAACGCCTCCGAGAGCCGTCCGCACAGCCATCGCACCAACGCTAGCAACAACGTCGCTGCCGGCATGGACTTCCCCAACCCCGATAAGCAGGGCAAGGGCAAGAAGCGCAAGGGCGGTCACAACAACGAAGAGGACCATTACAGCCGCATGGCTCGCGAGGCCGAGGAGTACAGCCGCGAGAAGGTGCTCGAGGAGGCTCGTGCTGCCGTCGAGGAGGCCTCTCGCGAGTCCACCGGTCGCCGCAAGAAGCGCAAGGAGAAGCGCGAGCGCGAGGCTGCCAAGGCGCAGGAGGAGCGCAAGATAGAGGAGGCGCTGGCCCAGGGTGTGAACCCCGAGGACCTCGACGCCATCAAGGTCTCCCAGGGCGTTACCGTCCAGGAGCTCGCCGAGGCGCTCGACGTTCCGGCCAACGACATCATCAAGCGCCTGTTCCTGCTGGGTACGCCGCTCACCATGACGCAGTCCATGTCCGACGACCTCGTCGAGCTCGTTGCCGACGACCTGGGCCGTCAGATCAAGATCATCACCCCCGAGGAGGAGAACACCTTCTCGTTCTACGACGATCCCGCCGACCTTAAGCCGCGCGCCCCGGTCGTCACCGTCATGGGTCACGTCGACCACGGCAAGACGTCGCTGCTCGACGCCATCCGTCACACCGGCGTTGCTGCCGGCGAGGCGGGCGGCATTACGCAGGCCATCGGTGCTTCGCAGGTCATGATCAACGACCGCAAGATCACCTTCATCGATACCCCGGGTCACGCCACCTTTACGGCTATGCGTGCCCGTGGCGCCAAGGTGACCGACATCGTCATTCTGATCGTGGCTGCCGACGACGGCGTCATGCCCCAGACCGTCGAGTCGATCAACCACGCCAAGGCCGCCGGCGTACCCATCGTCGTCGCCGTCAACAAGATCGATAAGCCGGGCGCCAACCCCGACCGTGTGCGTCAGGAGCTCACCGAGTATGGCGTCATCCCCGAGGAGTGGGGCGGACAGAACATGTTCGTCAACATCTCGGCCAAGCAGAAGATCGGTATCGACGACCTTCTGGAGACTGTGCTGCTCCAGGCCGACGTGCTCGAGCTCAAGGCCAACCCGGACACCTTTGCCTCCGGCAACGTCCTTGAGGCCAAGCTCGACAAGGGCCGCGGCTCGGTCGCTACCGTGCTCGTGACCCGCGGTACCTTGCACGTGGGCGATACGCTGGTCGCCGGCCTTACCTATGGCCGCGTCCGTGCCATGCTCGACCCCAAGGGTCGCGCCGTCACCGAGGCTGGTCCCTCCGACGCCGTCGAGATCCTGGGCCTGCAGTCCGTGCCCAACGCCGGCGACGAGTTCCGCGTGTTCGAGGACGAGCGCGAGGCTCGCGCCCTTGCCGACGAGCGTTCGCTCAAGGCCCGTATCGAGGAGCAGAGCCGCGTCAAGCACGTCACGCTCGAGAACCTCTTCGAGACCATTGCCGACGCCGAGGTCAAGGAGCTCAACCTGATCATCAAGGCCGACGTCCAGGGTTCCATCGAGGCTCTTCAGGACTCGCTCGACAAGATGGATCAGTCCGAGGTCCGCATCAACACGATCCACTCCGCTGTCGGTGCCATCAACGAGACCGACGTCGTCCTGGCCGACGCCTCCAACGCCATCATCATCGGCTTTGGCGTCCGTCCCGACGGTAAGGCCCGCTCCGCCGCCGAGCGCGAGGGCGTCGAGATCCGTTGCTACGACGTCATCTACAAGTGCCTCGAGGAGCTCGACGCCGCCCGTATCGGCATGCTCAAGCCCACCGAGGTCGAGGTCGCCACGGGTACCGCGACCGTCCTGGACACCTTTAAGGTGCCCAAAGTCGGTATCGCCGCCGGTGTCCGCGTCGAAGAGGGCGAGATCGCCGCGACCGATTCCGTGCGTCTGGTGCGCGACGGTATCGTGGTCTTCAACGGCAAGATCGCCTCGATGCGCCACTACAAGGACGAGGCCAAGAGCCTCAAGAGTGGTTCCGAGGGCGGCATTGGCCTGGAGAACTTCCAGGACATCAAGCCCGGCGACCAGATCGAGGGTTACCGCATCGACCAGGTTGCCCGTACCGAGTAGGGGGTAGCTCTATGAAGCAAACGCAGGCAACCCGCCGTCTGGGCGAGCAGCTTCGCGAGAAGCTCGGTTATATCCTGCTCTTTGAGGTTTCCGATCCGCGTCTCGACCTGGTTACTTTGACTGCGGTCGAGGTCGCGGTGGACCGTTCGTTCGCGCGTGTGTACGTGTCGTGCGATGCGAGCCGCTACGACGAGGTCATGGAGGCGCTCGCAAGCGCCAAGGGCCGTATTCGCAGCCTGTTGGCTCGCTCGCTCGATTGGCGTGTTACGCCCGAGCTCGATTTTCGCATCGATCGCTCGACCGATGAGGCCGAGCGCATCACGCGTGCGCTGGAAAACGTTCCCGCCACACTTGCGATCGAAAAGGACGAGGACGGCTATCCGATAGCGGATGCCGCCCAGGAGGCAGCTTTAGATGACTAATTCCGCCGACCTCGCCTCGTGCGAGTCTGCAGATATTCAGCGACGCATCCTCGAGCTCATCGAGGGTGCGTCCTCCATTGCGATTTCGGGACACACTTCTCCCGATGGTGACGCTCTGGGCTCCGTATTGGGTCTGGGCCTTTCGCTCATGAAGTTTTTCCCCAACAAGGACATTGCGCTGCTGCTGGCAGACGATGACCCGGTTCCGCGCATCTACCGCTTTATGGAAGGCTCCGATCGCCTGGTGCCGGCGTCTGCGTACACCGGTAATCCGGACCTGTTCATTTCGGTGGACGTACCGGTCGTCGAGCGTCTCAATAATTCCGCCGAGGTGCTTCGTCGCTCCAAGCATGTGGTGTGCTTCGACCACCATCCGGCGCGCGAGGAGTTTGCCGAGCTGAGCCTGAGGCGCGTCGATGCCGCGGCCTGCGCCATGATCATCGACCGCTTCTTGGACAATTGCGGCATTGTCGCACGTGATGGCGTTGCGTCCTGCCTGCTGTGTGGCTTGGTTACCGATACCGGCCGTTTTCAGTACCAAAACGCCGATGCTGCTGCGTTCCATGCAGCCTCGCGTCTGGTGGCGCACGGTGCCGATCCGGCGCGCGTTGCGCTCGAGGTTTACCAGAGCATGCGCGTTGAGTTTTTGCACCTCAAGTCCATTGTCATGGGTCGCATTAAGACGGTCGCGCATGGGCGCGTGGCGTATAGCTATGCCTACCAGAGCGATCTTGAAGCCTGCGGCGTCACCTCGGACGAGTGCGACGGCCTGGTCGATGTGGTGCGTTCGGTGATGGGCGTCGAGGTCTGCATGTTCTTAAAGGGCATTGAGGGCGATACCAAGGTGCGTGGCAACCTGCGCTCCAAGGGCGACCTCGATGTGTCCGAGATTGCTGCCAATTTTGGCGGTGGCGGGCATCATGCCGCCGCCGGCTTTTCCAACAACGGAACAATTCTCGAGACGCTCACCGTGGCACTTCCCATGCTGGCCGAGCTGGTAGGGGAGGATCCCGCTTCGGTGACCGTCGAGCTTTAACTTTTTGGATGGTACATGGCTCTTCGTACGCCTTCACAACTGAATATGCTGCTCGCTGTCGATAAGCCGGTGGGCTGCACGTCCCACGATGTGGTCTCGCAATGCCGACGCGCCCTCCATGAGCGGCGTGTCGGCCATGCCGGCACGCTCGACCCCATGGCATCTGGCGTCATGGTTGTGGGCGTGGGTCAGGCCACCCGTTTGCTGGGTATGCTCACGCTCGATAGGAAAAACTACGTCGCCGACATTTCGTTTGGCTCCGAGACCAATACCGATGATGCGGAGGGCGAGGCGGTCCGCACGGTGGCTGTTGCCGACGAGCTCCGCGATCCTGCCTATGCGCGTGAGCGCTTGGCCGCCATGCTGGGTCCGCAGATGCAGGCGCCGCCGGCGTTTTCGGCTATCTCGGTCAATGGCGTTCGCGCCTACAAGTCTGCTCGCGAGGGCAATGCTGTGGACCTACCTCCGCGGCCCGTCGAGGTCTATGCCGCCGACCTGATCGCCGTGGGCGGCGAGGGTGATACGTGTGTGTGGACCGTGGCGTTCTCGGTGAGCAAGGGCACCTATATCCGTGCGCTCGCTCGCGACCTGGGCCGCGCCTGTGAGAGCGCCGCGCACATTTCCGCGCTGCGCCGCACGGCCTCCGGTGTTGTTTCCATTGGCGCCTGTCATGCGGTCGAGGAGCTTTCTCCCGAGTCCGCGGCTGGCTTTGCCTTGGACCCCATTGCGGCCCTGGGCGCCACGCGTGTTGACTTGCCGGGCGATCTTGCCGACGATCTGCTCTGCGGCCGACGCATTCCCGTTGAGCGTTCGCTTGCCGATTTTGATGCCTCGAAGGCGCCGTTTGCGTTGGTGCTCGATGGGGGACTCAAGGCGCTCGCCCGCATTGAGGGCGGCCTCTTTGTCATGGAGCACGTGTTTCCGCAGGCAATCGGCGGTGTTCGATGATGTTGTCCGCTCGCGAGCTCGCGCGTATCTTTTTCGCGGGCGAGTCGGACGAGGCTCGCATCGTTACTGCCGATACGTTTGATGAGTGTGAGCACTTGGGTGCTGCCTCCATCGCCATCGGCGTGTTCGATGGCGTGCACCGTGGACACCAGGAGCTCATTGCGGCGCTTGTCCGTGATGCCCGCGCCCATGGCTGTAAGGCGGTCGTGGTCACCTTCGATCCCGACCCGGACGTCGTGGTGAGCCCTTCGCCCGCTCAAAAATTGATGACGACGGCCGACCGTCTGCATGCCCTGGCTCAAACCGGGGTCGATGCGGTGGTTGCCGTTCCCTTTACACCCGCCGTGGCGGCACTCGACCATATCGGTTTTCTTGCGCTGCTGTCGCGCGTGGTTGACATTCGTTCGATTCGCGTTGGCAGTGACTTTAGGCTGGGTCGTGGCGGTGCTTCTGGTGTTGCCGAGATGCGCGCCTGGGGTTCCGAGCACGGCGTTGACGTGTATGGTCACGACCTGCTTTGCGAGGGCGGTGAGGCCATTTGTGCCACCCGTATCCGTCATGAGTTGGGACAGGGCCATGTGGAGCTTGCTGCTGAGTTACTCGGCCGCCCGTATATGGTGCGCGGCGGTGTTATTCGCGGCCGTCACGAGGGTTCTGGCATGGGCTTTCCCACGGCAAATCTTCAGGTCTCCGATGGCATTCAGGTGCCTGCCGATGGCGTGTATGAGGGCATGGTACTCGTCGATGACACCGTGTGGCCCGCTGCCGTGAACGTCGGCCTGCCGCCAACGTATGCTGACGATGCAGCATCTGCGCATCTCGAGGCCAACTTGATCGGGTATGCGGGCGACCTGTACGGCGCCTCGGTGTCGCTGGCGTTTACGCGCTGGCTGCGCCCGTCGCGCGTGTTCGATTCGCTGGACGAGCTTATCGCGACCGTTGAGGGTAATATTGACGATATTCGCCATAACTTGGGTGAGCAGGGGGTGAGCATCCGTGATTAGCGATGAGGAAAAAGACCAGGTACGCGCTGCGTCCGATCTGGTTGCCATCGTGCAGGAAACGGTCGAGCTCAAGCCTCGCGGCCATGAGTTTTGGGGATGCTGCCCCTTCCATGGCGAGAAGACGCCGTCCTTCCACATTATCCCCGCCACGCAGGTGTGGCATTGCTTTGGCTGCGGTGAGGGTGGCGACGTCTTCACGTATATCATGAAGCGCGAGAACCTGAGCTTTCCCGAGTCAATCCGTTACTTGGCCGATCGCGCGGGTATTGAGCTGCATGACACCGGAGATCGCCGCGAGCGCGGCACCAAGCGTGCCCGCATCTACGATCTGTGCGCCGAGACGGCTCAGTTCTACCACACCATGCTTATGCGCGGTAAGGACGGCCGTCCGCGCGAGTATTTTGCCAGCCGCGGCATGGGCGGCGACGTCTGCCGCCGCTACTGCCTGGGCTTTGCGCCGGGCCGCAATGCGCTGGTGACGCACCTGTCCCAGGCGGGTTTTACCCCGCAGGAGATGATCGATGCCAACGTTGCCGTGAGCCGCGGACGCGGGCAACTAGCCGACCGCTTTTACGACCGCGTGATGTTTCCCATCTTTGACGAGCAAGGGCATAACATCGCCTTTGGCGGTCGCATTATGGGCGACGGCCAGCCTAAGTATCTCAACACCGCCGAGACGAGCGTGTTTCATAAAAAGCGAAACCTCTACGGTTTTAATTGGGCCAAGGAGTTTATCGTCGCGCAGGATACCGCCATCGTGGTGGAGGGCTATACCGATTGCATCGCCTGCTGGGAGGCGGGGATTAAAAACGTTGTCGCCACGCTGGGCACCGCGCTCACGGAGCATCACGTCAAGACGCTCACTCGCTTTGCCAAGCGCATCGTGTATATGTTTGACGGCGATGCCGCGGGCCAGAAGGCCGCCCGCCGCGCGATTCAGTTTATCGAGCAGGATTCGATGGATCTGCGCTGCGTGGTACTGCCCGACGGCAACGATCCCATGGAGTTCATCACGGCGCACGGCGGAGAGGAGCTGCAGAAACGCATTGACGCTGCCGAGCCGCTCATGGACTTCGTGTACCGTTCTCTGCAGGAATCGAGCGATATTAGCACGCCGGGCGGTCGCGCCAAGGCGCTGGAAGATGCGCTGACGCTTATCTATCCGCTGCGCGATAGCTATATGATCGACACGTACTTTATCCAGATTGCCGACCTGCTTGGTTTGGACCTGGAGACCGTGCGCGCGAGCTCGGGCCGTGTGTTTCGCGATGTCGCCAAGCGCGAGGATGCTGAACGACGTCGTGAGCAGAACTATGAACGCCAGCGGGCGCAGGCTGAGCACTCCAGTGGTGCGGGCGGTCGGGCGTCGGGTTCTCGCGATGCCGGTCGCGGCGCTTGGGCATCGGGCGCGACGCCGGCAGTAGCGATGCCGGTCGAAGAAGAGCCGTACGACTACGTCCCGCTCGATGCCTACGGTGCCGCGCGCGTGGAGGTCCCCGACGATCTTCCGCCGATCGATGTGCCTGACGGTATGGGCGCTGTGCCTGCGGCTGACGGTTCGGGCGCACCGGCTGCGGCGGCGCCGATGGTTCTTACCGATCTAGAGCGCAAGTCCTTGGCAGGGGAGCGCGAGCTGCTGACCATGCTCACGAGCTACCCCGACCTGTTCCGCACGTATGCCGACCGCATCTGCTCCATCGAGTGGGTTGACCCACGTCACGAGTCCATCGCATGGGCCGTTCTGGCAACGCCGCCGGGAACCGATCCTGCAGCCTGCATGGATGCGGCGCGCTCGGTGTGTCCCGATGCGGCAACGCTTGTGAGTGCCGGGCGCATCTCGGCGACGAGCAAACACCCTACCGAGACGAACATCGTGTTTATGCTCGATACGCTCGAGCTCTACACCATCAAGCGCCGCATGCGTGCCGCACAGGCCAAGCTGCGCCAGGATCGTTCGCTCGATGATGAGGCCCGTCGCGCGCTGACCGTGCAGGCCGCGCAGGATTCGCAGCGTCAACGCGAGTTGCAAAAGTCGATCGGCGGCGTGGCGGACCCGTTCCGTTTGATCGGTCTGGAGGCCGCAGGCACCGAACAGGCCTAGATGTTGTGGTCAACCAGCGTATTCTCGCCTATATCCAGCCCTCTTTTTGGGTATAGACGTCAATGTGTGTGCTAAAGTATTGAGTCCTGTGGACTATGAAGGGAGAATCTGTGCCAAAAAAGACTGAGAGCACGGGTACTGGGCTGGAATCCTACGTTGCAAAGCTCATGGGCAACGGCTCAAACAGGACTTCGGTAACCGAGGACGAGATTCAGGTCGCCCTGAAGGATATCGATGTTTCTGACGAGCAGCTCACCGCGGTGTATTCCGCGCTGCGCAACAGCGGCATCCAGATTATCTCCGCGAGCGGTAACGACGACGCCCCAATGGGCGTCGACGATGACGATAACGATACCGATACCGACGATTTCGATGACGACGATGAGCACGATTCCGGCTCGCTCGACGATCACGAGCTCAAGATGGCCCGTCAGGCCGACGCCGAGATGGGTTCTTCCAAGAGCAAGAAGAAGCGCACCGTGCGCACGTCCCGTTCACGCTCCCGCGTGCGCGGCATCGATGCCTCCACGGTGATGCTGACCGGCGATCCGGTTCGTATGTACCTCAAGGAGATCGGCAAGGTCGACCTGCTGACCGCCTCCGAAGAGGTTGATCTGGCCATGAAGATCGAGGCCGGTCTTGAGGCCACCGAGAAGCTCGAGGCTGCCGATGCTGGTGAGCTCGAACTCACGCGTGCCGAGATGCGTCGCCTTACGCGTATTGAGAACGTGGGCCTCGAAGCCAAGCAGGCGCTCATCAGCGCAAACCTGCGTCTGGTCGTCTCCATCGCCAAGCGCTATGTCGGTCGCGGCATGCTGTTCTTGGACCTGATTCAGGAGGGCAACCTCGGTCTGATCCGCGCCGTCGAGAAGTTCGACTACCAGAAGGGCTTTAAGTTCTCCACGTACGCCACGTGGTGGATTCGTCAGGCCATTACGCGCGCTATCGCCGACCAGGCCCGTACCATCCGTATTCCCGTACACATGGTCGAGACCATCAACAAACTCGTCCGCGTGCAGCGCCAGCTCCTTCAGGACCTGGGTCGCGACCCGACCCCCGAGGAGATTGGTGCCGAGATGGACATGAGCGCCGATCGCGTCCGCGAGATCCAGAAGATCTCGCAGGAGCCCGTGTCGCTCGAGACCCCCATCGGCGAGGAAGAGGATTCCCAGCTGGGCGACTTCATCGAGGACTCCCAGGCCATCGTTCCGCCCGATGCGGCCAGCTTCTCCATGCTGCAGGAGCAGCTCACCCAGGTGCTCGACTCGCTTGCCGATCGTGAGCGCAAGGTTATCGAGCTGCGCTTTGGCCTTGTCGACGGACATCCCCGTACGCTCGAGGAAGTCGGCCGCGAGTTTGGCGTCACGCGCGAGCGCATCCGCCAGATCGAGTCCAAGACCCTGGCCAAGCTCCGCCACCCCAGCCGCAGCAGCAAGCTCAAAGACTACATCGAGTCTTAACCTCGCAAGCAAGAAGCGCCCTCAAGCACATCCGCTTGGGGGCGCTTTCATGTAGTCATTGGGGACGTCCCCAATGATTAGGTCGGAAAATTTCTTAAAAAAGTTCTTGCCCTGAGCTGATTCGTCCGTATAATAAACTTCGTTGCTTGAGAGCACGCATCTATTCCTCGGTAGCTCAATGGTAGAGCACGCGGCTGTTAACCGCGCTGTTGTAGGT
>SAMEA3387435__coassemble_1843_pt1 | contig 88474 bp, 62 predicted proteins | sample SAMEA3387435__metabat2_high_PE_014 | metagenome-assembled genome bin SAMEA3387435 (sample SAMEA3387435) | Felis catus | biome: Faeces | place: United Kingdom | collected 2012 | reverse complement strand
AAAATGCCCCTCATAACCCGGAGGTCGTAGGTTCAAATCCTGCCCCCGCGACCAAGAGCTTGCAGCTTGTCGGCTTAGCCGGCGAGCTTTTTTCATGCGTATTGATTGGGTGCTTTTTGGGTGTTAAGGCCATGGGCGCTCGAATTACCCGATTTCGTTTTACGAGAGCCGGCTCAGGACGGCGCTTTCTCCGGTGCGTGGCGTGCTTGGATCACTTGGGTCACTTGGGTGATGTATCATGCTGTAAAGCGACAATGTCGCGACAGGAAAACGACGCTGTCGCATTGGAGGTTGCGCATGAATGCAGAGGAGCTAAGAGGTCATCTTTCTGCCGGTGAAGGATTGATGGTCGAATTCAAGCGTTGCGGTTCGGGGCCACAAAACGACCTGTACGAGACCATCTGTTCGTTTGCGAATCGCCAAGGCGGCAACATCTTTATGGGCGTTGACGACGACGGTGCCGTTGTCGGCATTCCATCCGGCGCTGTTCGCAATATGCAGCGGATGGTTGTAAATGCGGTGAGCAACCCAAAGCTGTTTCCCATTCCTCCGGTTATTGAAACTGAATCTATTGAGATCGATGGGGCATGGGTGATTAGGGTCTGGGTGCCCGTCGGGCCAGCCGTCTATAGTTTCAAGGGCGTGATGTATGACAGAATCGCCGACGCGGACGTCAGGGTTACGGGCATTGAACAGGTTACGATGCTGTACCTTCGCAAACAGAACGAGTATTCCGAGCGACGTGTATTCAAGTATGTCGGAATCGATGATTTTGACCCAGCGACCATTCATCGTGCCCGTTCGCTTGCCGTAGCAAGAACGCTCGGCCATCCGTGGGGTTACATGGACGATGAGGAGCTGTTGAGGAGCGCCAAGCTATATCGAAAAGACCGCAGGACGGGAGATGAGGGCTACACCCTTGCGTCCGTTTTGCTGTTTGGCAAAGAAGAGTGCATTTCGGATGTGTGCCCGGCATACAAGACTGATGCAGTCGCAAGGATCGAGAACGAAGATCGGTATGACGATAGGATGACGTTCACGGGCAATCTCATCGACTCGTACGATAGGCTTATTCGCTTTGCGAAAAAATACATGCAAGATCGGTTTGTTCTTATAGATGGGCAGCGAATCAGTGCTCGTGACATCATGGTTCGAGAGATCGTTGCGAACTTACTGATTCATCGTGAGTACATCAGTCCCTTTCCAGCTAAGCTCGTGATCACCCGCTCGCAGCTTGTTACGGAAAATGCAAGCAGAGCTATGTTCGAGGGCAGGCTAACGTTGTCAGATTTCAACCCCGTTTCAAAAAACCCGAGCATAGCGGGGGTCTTTAAGGAAATTGGATACGCTGAGGAGCTCGGAAGTGGGTTCCGTAACATACAGCGGTGTTCATTGGCGTACAGCGGCAGATCGGCGATTCTTGAGGATGGAGACGTTTTCAAAGCCTCCGTGCCCCTCACGCCCATTGCGGCCGCTCGAGGTGGAGAGGGTGCCTTCGAAGCCGCAAGGGTGCTGTGCGAGCGGGACGGCTTCATAAGCTCGTCGACGCTTTCGGAATATCTGGGTGTTACGACGAGGACAGCGCAGCGTCACATCCGCCGCCTGCTGGATGATGGGTTGATTAGCGAGGACCCGGTTCACGCTCGGAGTTATATTATGAAATAGCGCGGCAATGTCGCGATAGGAATGCGATGCTGTCGCATTGCCTGTATAAGACAAAATCGGGGCATATAGCAGCCTGTCAAGGGCGTTGATTAATTCGTTGGCAAGCTCCAGCTGGCTGGCTCCGCCGCGATCTTCGATAACCATGTAAAGCCATTTTGCCTCTGTCGGCCTAGTGAATACTGGCACAAGCCGACCCAGGTCGGATCTTGCTTGCGGGCCGGTCGCGAACTTGATTCTCTCGCAACCCTTGAGGCATCCGACGTTGGTTAGTCCAAGGTGACGGCTTTGGCTCTCTGCGATGGTTCTATAGAGGGGCCACGTTGACTCATCGTCGAAGGTGGCGTCATTGATCAGCGCGTTTCCATTTTGGTAAAACGGATTAAACATTACCGGGATGGTATAGCCGGGTGCATCGATGGCGAGCTTTGAGCTAAGGGTAGAGCGTTCGGATTTGATGAAGCCGCTTTTGACGAGCAGGTTGTTTTCGGCAGCTTCGGATCGCATCGTCCTCATAGTCCCGCCGGGTCGGAGCGATATCGATAGCAGGTTGCGGAGTAACACCCAGTCCTGAAGGGGTTCGAGGTAGCGCGCAGAGATGCGCATTTGCCAAAATCTGAGGGCAAATTCGGGGGGGGGGATGCTATAGTCAAGACTATATGTAACCAAAACGGTCATGAATGGACATATCGTGTGCAAACGTACTGCTAACCGCACCCGCGCCGCACGTTTCGCAACCTCGCAGCGCCGTGCACGCCGCCCGCTCCTCATCGCGCTTCTCATGGGGGCGCTCGCCTTGACCTCCGTGCCCGCCGCACTCGCCGCGACGCAGGGCCCGGGCGGTCAGGCCCCGGCAGACGAGAACCTCGTGACGGGGGTCAAGTCGCCCAAGAACGCCACCATCAACCTGTTTGACTACTGGATCATCGCGGAGGACACCCCGGACAACAATGATCCGAGCAACTGGCGGGATGTCGGGATCAACCAAGGGCACGAGTTGCGCTTCAGCGACGCGGGCAGGTATGAGGGACCCACATCGAACTCCATCAACGCATGGACGGGCACGAGCGGCAAGCCCTACTTCGGCATCGTCCAGCCGACCCTCGGGCCGGATGGCTACCCCGTGCTCAAGGCTGGAAACATCTACCAGTCCAAGGGTGGGCTCACAACAGAGGAACAGTCCCTCGCGTATCTCTTCAACGACGCGACCGCGCCCGGCAAGCGCGCCTACCGTGACGTCAAGGGCCTCGTGCAGTACATCAACGGCTATTACACGTATGACTGCACCAAGAACTTCGCCATCTACAACGCGGAGCAGAACAAGTTCGACCTCTACAAGCAGCCGGGTGTGAAGGCCAACACGGGCTCCAAGACGCTCGGCCAGTTCTTCCCCTTTGCCAGCGAGAATGAGGTGTTTGAGAGGGATGCCAACGGTGCCCTGGTTCCCAAGGACATTGACGCAAAGAATCCACTGATGAACCACTATTTCGGCCTCGATCTCACGGCTGACTTCACGCAGCCCGCGAGCGGCATGGTGGCGGGTAAGGACATGAAGTTCGAGTTCTCGGGCGACGACGACGTGTGGGTCTTCATCGACGGCGTGCTCGTGGGCGATTTGGGCGGCGTCCATGGAGCCGCGTCGCTCTCCATCAACTTCAAGACCGGCGAGGTCAAACTCGGCGACGCGCGCAAGAATCCCAATAAGACCTGGGGCGGCAAGGAGACCACGCTGCGCGCGTGCTTCGAGGAGGCCCTCGGCAAGGAAAAGGCCGCCGCGTACTTCAAGGAGGACACGAACGCCTTCCTGCCCGGCAGCTACCACACGCTCAAGTTCTTCTACCTCGAGCGCGGCAACACCGATTCCAACATGAAGCTCATGTTTAACCTGCAGCGCGTGGCGCAGAGCACCATCCGCAAGGACGACCAATACGGCGCCCCCGTGCCGGGTGCCCAGTTCGCGCTTTACGCCGCGGAGCGCACTGGCGAGGGCGAGAGCGTGCAGTACACCCAGAAGGGGGATAGGCCCATCTGGCAGGGCGCCACGAACGCGGCGGGCAACATCAACATCATGACGCCCGACGGAAAGCGTCCCTATGACTTCGCCGAAGCGCATAACAACAATGGCCAGGATTACTACATATTGAAGGAGCTCTCCGCGCCCGAGGGCTATCGCACGAGCCCCGAGGCGTGGCTGCGCTACATGCCGAGCCACAGCGACGGCCAGGACGGCTTCTTGGTATGCGAGAACCGGTGGGACTCCGGCGTGTATGCGCGCCCCAATCAGGTGACCGTGGTGAATGAAGAGAACGTCGTCACGGACGTTCAAGGGACTAGGCATAAGGTTTCAGACGAGAATACCCTGCTTGCCGTGGTGCTCAAGCGCCATCCGGGCAAAAAGGATTGGCATCCCGTGGGCGGCGAGCACGGCGCGTGGAAGGTCGCGCAAAAGGGCATGAAGAGCGTCGAGGAGCTCAACCAGCTCATGCGCGACGGCTACGTGCGTGTCTTTTCCAAGAACGACGAGCTGTGGAGCGTCGACTTGGGCGACTTGCCGGGCAGTCCCACCGATTACCCCTTCATGACGGCGACGCCGCAAAATGCGGATTACGCCATCGGGTACTACTTGGTGGATATGGATCGCACCGCTCTGGAGAAGCTCATCGCGAGCGGTCGCGATCCCATCACGAAGGGCAACGCGCATTTTCTGGATTCGACGGGCGCGAAGGGCAACTTCAAGCGCGAGAGCTACGCGACCCTGCATGTGACCGACACGATTAACGGTCTTGCCGTGCAGAAGCTCGACGATGCGGGCAATCCCATCAACGGCGTTACCTTCCAGCTTTTCCGCGCTGATCAGATGGAAGTGGTCGGCGAGGGGGCGGATGCCAAGCTGGCGCCCAAGGCCAACGAGCTTCCGTACATGGAGCGCACGACGAAGAACATGATCGACGTCCCCTCGATCGCCCTCGATGGCACGGCGTATTTCGACCGCATCGTCAAGCACGATACGCCGCCTGCGGATACGTATTACATCGTCGAGAAAGATGTGCCCAAGGGGTATGCGGGCGCCGTCGACCCCATTCGCGTCATCGTCGATGATGACGGAGTGCACGCCGACGCGGGCGTGGCCGGTGACGACGTCATGGTCTCCGTGGGGATCGGCTCGCTCATCGATTCTATGAATCACTATGGCAGCAACGACGGTGTCGAGGTGACGCTCCACGATGTGGTGGCGCAGCTTCGCGTCGGTACGGTGAATGACAGCGAGACGCCCGGGTTCTATAGGATCGGCGGTTGGGAAAAACCCGCGCCTGAGGCCGAGCAGCAAGATCTGTACTTGCGCTATTCCGACGAGAGCGCCACGCACGAATACGTCTGGAATGATAAGCATAAGCCCAAGAGCGGCACGCGATTCACGACCGATGAGGGTTTTATCCGCGCTGCGGTCAAGCAGGACGCCGAGTCGTGCGATCAAAATCACGGTATCGGCACCTGGGATGACTTGGGGACCAAGGACATCACCAATCTCTTCACCGGCTCGACTGTGATCCACGTGACGAACCATCGTGTCGCCTCGCTTGAGGTGGAAAAGCAGGTCGTGATCCCCGAGGGGCTCACCGGACCCGTCGATTGGAAGGACAAGGCCTTCACGTTTGTCTTCGAGTTCAAGGACAAGGATGGCAAGCCGCTCACCGGGGAATTTGACGCACGCGTGTTTGGCGCCGACGGCGTGCAGCGCGCCGACGACTTCAAGATCGCGAGCCGCGGCACCCATACGCTCAAGCACGGTGAGGTCATGCGCGTGTACGGCTTGCCGGATGGGGCGACCTATACGGTGAGCGAGCCCGTGGAGCAGATGCCCGAGGGCTTTACCCAGACGCTGCCGCTCGATGGGGCGGGCAAACCCACAACCGCCACAGGTGCGATCAAGCTGGGCGATACATCCCGCGTGCTGTTCGAGAACACGTACACGCCTGCGCCCGCCGTGCTCGACCCGGCAACGTGGCAGATTAAGAAGGAGTTCGTCGACGCCCAGGGCACGTCCGCGTGGGATCTCAAGTTCAACGCGAATCCGGCGTTCACCTTCGTGCTGGATACCGACCCGGGCACGCCGATGCCTGATGGCGCGACTCTCAATGAGAATAACCGCCTCCAGTCGACCATCGTGATCAATCGCAAGGATGAGCAGGCGGGGTACGCCAAGAGCTTCGGCGCCATCCATTACGAGCATCCGGGCACCTACCTGTATGCGCTTGTCGAGAAGACGCCGGATGCCGCCGACCGCATCCCTGGCGTGTCGTATTCCGACGCCGCGTATCGCGTGGTGGTGACCGTCTCTGATGATAAGGCGGGCAAACTCGTCGCAGACGTTCGGCTGCGCAAACTCGCTGACGATGCCGGCGTTCCACAAGGCGATAACGATGCCGGGGTACCCGTTGAGCCTCAGAACGGCGTTCACACCGCGCTCTTTAAGAACGTTTTCGCCCTGAATGAGGTTCAGATCGGCCCGTTGGCGACGAAGGTCCTCAATGGGCGTGGTTTCTCCGCCGACGGCTCGGGTGCGGGCGAGTTCACGTTCCGCATGCGGCCCGCCGGCGACCATGCGGCTGACGCTCCCATGCCCGAGGGCACTGCGGGCGATGGTGCATCTCGATACATCGAGGTGCACAACAAGGGCTCGATGCTCTCCTTCGGACAACCCACGTTCACGTTTCAGCATCTAAACGGTGCTGATAAGCGGACCGGTCGCTTCGACTACGAGCTGTTCGAGGTTATCCCCGATGATGCCGTCAACGCCGATGGGGTGAGATGGGATGCCGCGACGGCCGAGCAGAAACTCGCCGGCGGCTTTGCCAAGCAGGGCATGACATATGACTCGACGCGCTTTGTCGCGCGGGTGAACCTCACGCTCCAGGATTCCCCGATCAAGCGCACTGGTGGCACGGAGGCGCTCGTTGCCACGATTACCTACTACCAGGTCACGGGGCTGAACGAGCAGGGCGTTTGGACGGGTTCTGACGACCATCTGACTCCGATTGAGTCTACGCCCGGCGGTGCCGACCGCGTCGAGTTCCATAACACGTATCGTGCCGCTGCCTCAACGGCGGGCATCAGACTCACCAAGACGCTTGAGGGCCGCGATATGAAGGGCGAGGAGTTCTCGTTCACGATTGAGGGCGCCGATGAGGAGTCTCGCAAGCTGCTGGCTGAGACGGACAAGAGCTTCAGCGCTCCTGCGGCGATGAGCGGCGAGAAGGCCGTTATGGACGACAAGCTCCAGCTTAAGTTTGACCAGTCGCATGCGGGCCGCACGTATACGTACTACATCAAGGAGGTCACGCCCCTGTGGGGTGGTGAGCAGATACCCGGCCTCGTTGGCGGTTGGGACAATTCGATTTACCGTCTTGAATACCGCGTGATCGACAACCTCGATGGTACGCTCAAGGTGGTCCCAAGGCTCTATCGTACGTACGATCGCTCGGGTGCCATCGTCAACATTCCTCTCGACCTGGGCACGCACACTGATTCCAGTGGCGTGATCACGCTCGATTTCGTGAACCGTTACAGCGCGAGCACGACCTTCGCCGGCATCGAGGTCGCCAAGACCATGTATGGCAAGGACCTGGAGGACAAGCAATTCGGCTTCACCTTGGAACCGGTCGACCCAGCCTCGGCGCAGAAGATGCTCGACCGCGGCCTTCCCGCCGATGAGGAGCAGCTCGAGCGCATCTTCGCCGCTGGGGAGGCTCCGGAGGGCGAGCCGCACCTGATGGAGAAGCTCAAGGGCCTGAAGTTCACGCAGGCGGATGCAGGGAAGACGTATTCGTATCGGGTTGTGGAGAATGTCGATCCCGCATGGGATGAGGACGGCGAGGCGCCCGGCGTTCAGGCCGATGGCGTGACCTATGACCGCTCGCAGTTCCTGGTCTCCATCACGCCCGCGGACAAGGGCGACGGAACCATGAAGACCGTGACCAAGGTCGAGCGCACGCACGACGCGCGCACGGGCGATCAGCTGGCAGAGCCCGAGCTGATCGGCACGTGGGATAGCGACAACCCCGCAGAGGGCCAGGCCGAAAAACCGCGGGTCCCCTTTGTGAACAGATATAAGGCAAGGCCCGGCGCCCTCCAGTTCGACCGCTTCACCAAGCGTCTCGTCGGCCGCGATTGGTCCGCTGCGGACTCCTTTGAGTTCACCTGCGAGCAGATGTCCTTCAGCTCTGGTGGACATGACTACAAGCCGGGCGATGAGGGCTTCGTCTCCGTGCCGCTCGTTGTCGCGCCGGTGAATGCCGAGTCGTCTCAGGACGAGAACGGTTTCAAGCTGTTTGGGATTTCGACGAGCCCGGACGTCCTGTACGAGCAGAGCGGAAGGTACGACTACCGCCTTCGTGAGAAAGTTCCCGCCGACGCGGTCAACGCGGCAGGCGTGCGCTATGAGAACGCGACGGATGAGCAGAAGGCTGCCGGCGGCTTCGTCAAGGACGGCGTCGTGTACAGCAATCGCGAGGTCCGCTTTACGGTTTCCACATTCGACCTCGGCACGGGCGACGTCTTCGTGATCGGGCCCATCTTGCAGGATGGGCCGCAGGAAGATGGCGCGTACTTCACCAACAAGGTGCGCCGGACGGATACGGTCCTCATGGCCAAGAAGGTGCTAGAGGGACGTCAGAATCCGCTCACCGAGGGTGAGTTCTCCTTTGTGCTCGCACCGGTCGACGGCGGTCAGCCGCTCGTCTCGAGCAATGACGCCGAGGGCAACGTGAGGTTCTCGGGCTTGACGTTCGATGAGCCGGGCGTGCATCAGTACACATTGCGCGAGGTGCATGAGGCTCCGCAGGCGAATGGCGTGACGTTCGACGATGCGGTCTACGATGTGACGGTGAACGTCTCTGAGGCCGCGGGCGGTGAGCTCGTTCCTGAGGTGTCGGTGTTCAAGGACGGCAAGCCGGTTGAGGGCGTCCCCGTGTTCACGAATCGCTACGAGTCCACGGTCGACTACTCCGCGCTGGGCGGCCTCAAGATCACCAAGGTCCTCAACGGCCGCGATATGGCAGACGGTCAGTTCGCCTTCACCGTGAAGGCAACAGGCGACGACGCCGAGGCGATTGCCGCCGCTGCGAGCAGGCTCGGTTTTGCCGAGGGACAGACGGAGCGGGTCTTTACGTCCCACGCAGCGAAGGACGGTGCCGTCGACTCCATCGATATTCTCGCCGGTCTTCCCGGTGGACTTGTGTTCACCCAGGCTGACGCGGGGAAGACCTTCGCCTACGAGGTGCGCGAGAGCACGGGCGGCGGTGCCGGATACACCAACGACCAGACGGTCTACGGCGTTTCGATTTCCGTCGCCGATGACGGTGCGGGCACGCTGACGGTCGCCACGACCGTGACGGGTGGCGCAGAGGGCGAGAAGACCTACGTGTACACGAGCGGCCAGGCGGCCGAAGAGGTCGAGCCCGTGGTGCTGCCCTTCGTGAACAGCTACGCGGCGCAGGGCGACGTCTCGATCGCGACGAGCAAGGTGCTCCACGGACGCCCGCTCGAGGCGGGGGAGTTCTCCTTTGAGCTGAGGACGGGCGACGGCGCGGCTGGCAGCAGCGAGGTCATCGCGCGTGCTGAAAACGCTACCGACGGAACCGTGGACTTCGGCAAGATCGAGTTCACGCTCGATACGTTGGCAGAGGCCGTCGATAGGGGGTACGCCACGCGCGACGCCCGGGGCATCTGGCATGTGCGCTACACCGCCGTCGAGATCGTTGACGGTCTGCCCGACGGCGTCTCCGCGACCGTTCCGAGCCTGAGCTTTGAGGTGAGCGTCGAGGACAAGGGTGACGGCGTGCTCGCGGCGACGGTGCAGGGGCTGGACGGCCACTCATTTGAGAACACCTACGTCACGAACGGTGGCGAGCCTGTGTCAATCGCGCTTGCGGGCCGCAAGGTGCTGACTTACGCCGAGGGCCTGGCGCCTGCGGACATCACCGGCAAGTTCACCTTCACGGTGACGGGTGAGGACGGCGCGCCGATGCCCGAGCGCACCGAGGTCGCCAATGCCAAGGACGGCTCGGTCGACTTCGGCATGATCGAGTTCACCCTCGACGACTTCAACCGCAAATGGGCTACGGAGCATCCCGAGGACACCGGCCTGGAGGCGCTTGCCGATGGCGAGGCGGCTGCGCGCAGCGGAAAGCCGCGCACGGTGTCCTTCACCTACACCATCACGGAGTCCGGCGAGGTGCCGGGCGTGACTAACGATCAGAACGCATCGCGCACGGTGACCTTCACCGTGACGGACGACGGCTCGGGCGCCCTCACCGTGACGCGTGATCCCGCCGAGGGCGCGAGCTTCACCTTCACCAATGTTTACACGGTGGACGAGCTCTCCTCGAGCGTGACTGACCAGATTGCGATTTCCAAGGACCTCACGGGCAAGCCGCTTGCGCAGGACGCCTTCACCTTCGTGCTCACCGAGCTCGTCGATGACGGAGCGGGCGCGGGCTTGCAGGTCCTGACCGCGACGAACGGCGCGGACGGCAGGATCGCTTTCCCGGCACTCACCTATACGGAGCCGGGCGTCCACACGTACCGCCTTGCCGAGGTCGTCGATGAGAACGTTGGCGGCATCGAGTTCGATAAGGCTGTGTATACGGTGCGCACGACGGTCGTCGACAACGGCGACGGCACGCTTTCCGCCACGCACGAGGTTTTCGACGAGAACGGGAGCAAGGTCGATGCGGTGGTGTTCGCGAACGCCTACGATCCCGTGGGCGTCACCGTGCCGCTTACGGCATTCAAGATGCTGACCGGTCGCATGCTAGAGGATGGTGAATTCTCCTTCGAGCTGGTGGATGCGGACGGTACGGTCCTGCAGACGGTCTCGAACGACGAGCGCGGCAACGTCGCATTCACGCCCCTGCGTTATACGGCTGAGGACCTGGCGGATGCCGCTTGGGTCGATCAGGACGGGGTCATCTCGCGTGCGCGCGAGTTTGCATACGCCGTGCGCGAGGTCGTTCCCGCGGATGCCGTGAACGCGGATGGCGTGCGCTGGTCCGATGCCACGGAGCAGCAGCGTGCGACGGGCGGTTTTGTCAAGGACGACGTCGTGTATGACGGCAGGGCGTTCACGGTGACCGTGGCGCTCTCCGACGACGGCGGCGGTGCCCTGAGCGCCACTGCCTCGTGGAGCGAGCCGCCCGTGTTCCAGAACGTCTATGACAGGCCTGAGGAACCCGGCGATCCGGGTTCGCCCCACGTACCCGGCGATCCGGGTTCGCCCCACGTACCTGGCGATCCGGGTTCGCCCCACGTACCTGGCGGTCCGGTTGGCGGCGGGAAGCCGCCCTCGACGGGCGATACCTCCCTCGTGCTGACGGTCGGCGTCGCAATCGCGGGAGTCGCTGTTGCGGGCCTGGGAATCTGGCTGGCGCGTCGCAAGCGGTAGCTCAGAGGCAGCTGGTCCATCTTGCGCGAGAACGCGCATTTATATGACGGCGAGGCGCCCTTGGGGATTTCCAAGGGCGCCTTTTCAATGCCGCTTGGACGGCTGAATGGCGGTACGCGCCTGACTCGTCATGACACGGTGGCACCGGGGGGAGAAGCGTATACATTGATTAAGCGCAACCGCGGCGTGGGCAATGAGGAGATCGGAGAGAGCCCATGGAACCGCTATCGCGCGTGGGCGATGACCGCATCGCGCAGCCAAGCGGTGCAGCCCTTGACGACTTCATCATAATATGAGGTGAATCGTTCGTCCGCCACATACATCTCGGCCAACCCCTTATGTGCCTCCGGCGAGTAGAAGCTCCAGGTGTAGTCGAGCCATTCCTTGTGAAGGGCGCACAGGCGCGCACCTGCTGGTCCTGTTGGATCGGCGCCCGCCCTCACGGCATCTTCGAGTTCTTCATTGATTCTGCGTCCCAGCTCTTGGAAGCGCGCGAATTGGTCCTTGCTCAGGTTGAGCATCTTGCGGTTGGCGCCGTCCGCCGCCGCGTCACCCCAGCGTTCTCGCACCTCCTGCCCGTACGTGCGCTCATTGTCTTCAACGAGCTCTCGTTTCATGCCCTCGAATTTTTCCTTGTCGTCCATGTGGGTTCCCTTCTCGATATGGTCGATGGTCTGCTCGACGGTGCGGATGAGCGCATCGAGGCGGCCTCGCTCCGCTTTGAGCGTCGCAAGGTGTCGATTCAGCGCACACGTGCGGTCCGTTTCGGTGCCGCTGAGTGCATCCGATATCTCGGCGACTCCCACGCCAATGTGACGCAGAAGTAGAATCTCCTGCAAACGGTCGATGTCCGCCGATACGTAGCGGCGGTATCCGTTGGGTCCGCGCGTCGGCGTCAACAGCCCCGCCTCCTCAACCGTCGCGGCTGCTTCCCGAAGTTCGACCTGTTCATCGAGCAGACGAGGGACGTCTGGAAGGACATGCTCGACATCCGCAAGCGCTTCGAGCCGCGCGCCGGGGAGCTCGCCAGGAAGTACGCGCTGGCCGACTACACCATGTTCATCGGCTCGGGCGCGCTGTGGGGCGAGACCGTCCTGTACTCCATGTGCCTGCTCGAGGAGATGCAGTGGAAGCGCATCCGCCACATCACCTCGCACGACTTCTTCCAAGGCGCGCTTGAGCTGCTCGAGCCCGGCGTCCCGGTGTTCCTGTTCATGGGCGAGGACGAGTGCCGCGCCCTCGACGAGCGCGTCCGCGCCTTCCTCACCAGCGGCGTGACCGGCGACGAGGACTACGTCATCATCGACACCGCCGAGTACGCGATCCCCGGCCTGGACGACGACTTCCGCGTCATCGTGTCCCCGTGGATCCTCTCCGTGCTCACCACCGACCGCCTCGCCCGCAACTACGAGCTGGTCACCAAGCACAACCTCAAGTACCGCCGCTACTACCACCAGTTCGACTATTAAGAGTCGTCGCTGCGATAGGCTTGCGTAACAGGGCGTCCGCTTGCGCGGGCGCCCCATTTTTTTGGGCTCTCCGCTATTTATGGTGGGTAGCACTTCTGCATCGCTTGTGGTCCTGGCCTCCGAACGGTAGGATTTTCCCCGACAGGAGGCTCCGTCCCGGAGGCGCGATATGGATGCTCAGGCAGGCATGCTGGCAAGGCTCTTCGAGAGGTCGATGGGGCTCGGGGACGAATGGGAGGTCTCCGATGTCTGGTTCGAGGAGCGCGGAGGGGCGTAGGACGAGCTCCATGCGGGGGTGGCCCATCGGAAGGGCCAGGCGGCGGAATGCCCCGTATGCCACAGGAAGCGCGGCACCTACGACACGCGCGAGAGGACCTGGAGGCATCTCGACATCTGGCAGTACGAGACGATCGTCCACTGCGCCGTGCCGAGGGCCGACTGCCCCGAGGACGGCGTGCATGCCTGCAGGATGCCCTGGGAGGTGCGCCCGAGCTCGCACTTCACCGCCCTCTTCGAGGCGCAGGTGATCGTGATGGCGCTCTCCGGCATGGCCGTGACGGCGATAGCGCATCTGGTGCACGAGACGGATGCGCGCATATGGCGCCTGCTGGGCAAAGCCGTCGCCGAGGCGAGGGATGCCGCCGGCTATTCGGATGTCGTGCGCGTCGGGATCGACGACACCGCGAGGAGGCGCGGCCAGAGCTGCATCAGCATCATGGCCGACCTCGACGGGCAGCGCGTCATAGCCGTCACCGAAGGAAGGGACAAGGGCGCCGTGGGCAGGCTCTGCGGCGAGCTCGAGGGGCACGGAGGGGACCGCACGAAGGTCCAGGAGGTCACCCGCGACATGGCGGAGGCATGCTCGCTGGGGGTCGCTGCAGAGATGCCCCAGGCCGTCCAGACCGTGGACAGGTTCCATGTGGTGCAGCTCCTGAACAGGGCGATCGACCATGTGAGATGCGCAAAGAAGCGCCGCCAGCTCGCAGGCACGAAGTACGTCTGGCTGCAGGGGAAGGAGTCGCTTACGGAGCGCCAGCTTGCCAAGAGGGAGGAGCTCGATCCGGCGAAGACCCATCTCAGGACGGCACGCGCATGCCAGATGGGAGAGGCGCTCCAGGACGTCTATTCATGCGCAGGCAGGGAGTCTGCCGCCAGGGCCCTCGACCGGCTCTGCTCATGGATGATGCACTCCAATGTCAGGGAGATGAAGACCGTGGCGAGGACGCTCAGGAAGGAGCGGGAGGGCATCCTGAACTGGTGGAAGAGGGGCTCCACAAACTCGTTCCTGGAAGGGCTGAACTTCGTCGTCCAGTCGGTCCGCAGCGCTGCAAGGGGCTTCAGGAGCATCGCCTATTTCAGGACGATGATCTTCCTCCGGCTGGGCCGTCTGGACTTCACGGCCCAGAAGAAGCTGGCATGCGCTACCCACTAGAAACGTCGAAGAGCCCATTTTTGGCCTTCGGTGGCAAATACGAGCGCTTGCCATAAAAATGAGTGACGTCTCTACCTGCAGCTTGCCAAAATCGACCTCCGATGGCAATGGTAAAAGTGCCATCGGAGGCCTGTTTTGGCGTTGGTTTTTGCCACTGGAGGTCGATTTTGGTTTTTAGGCGCCATCGGAGGCCGTTTTTGGCGCGGAGCCGGGCTTCTGCCTGTGTACGTGCGCGGGCACTGCGGGCTTTATCGCCTCCAGGAGCGGGCGATTTCCTGGTAGCGGCGCGCAGCGAGGCTGCCACGTTGCCAGATCAGGCGAAAGTCGTGCTCGACAAAGAAGTCACTTGGGGTGATGTCGCGCAGCTCGCCCTGATCGAGCTCGCGCTCAACCGCTGCGCGGTACAAAAACGTAATGCCAGTCCCCGCCCGGACGCACAGCTTGATGGCGGGGATGCTGGCGACCTCGAGCGTGCCTGCGAAGTCGTCAAGATCGAGGTCGCGCGCGGCGAGGTGCTTCTCTAGGATCTCGCGCGTGCCCGACCCCGCTTCGCGTAGGATGAGCCTGCGGTCGAGTAGGCTGGCCATGGATACCGGCTTATAGGACGCGTCGAACTCATCTGCGCTCCCAACAGCTACATAGCGCTCGCGCGATACCGGGGCGGAGTCGAAGAGGGCCCTGTTAAAGGATCCTTCTACCAAGGCGAAATCAATAGTACCGGCCTCCAGGCCTTCCACAAGCTCCTGCGTGTTGCCAACGCTCATCTGCACCATCTCGTCGGGATGTTTTGCCATATGGCGGGCGAGTACGCGGGGAATCCAATAGTCGCAGATGGTGCGCGTGCAGCCAAAACGCAGGGGAGCCTTGGCGGGCTGCTCCAGCGTTAGGGCTTTCGCTTGCGCCTTGAGCCTCGTCTCATCGTTCTCCATTGTTTCGAGCGCTCGAAACAGCATCGCCCCCGCTTGCGTGAGCTCGCCGCGCCGGCCGCCCTTGTGGAAGAGGGCGCACCCGTAATGCGCCTCGAGCTGCCGGATATGCTGCGATACGGCGGGCTGGGTGATATGGAGCTCCGCTGCCGCCTGCGTGAAGCTGCCCAGCCTGCAGACCGTCAAGAACGTATGGGTGCGGTAATCCAGCACGTTGACTCCTATGCTCAAGAATCATCTATAACATCGTCCATATATAACAAATACTTATAGAGTGATAACCAATAGGGTGAAAAGAATTATAAGCCAAGGTAGTACTATCGCTATGCATTCAATCTTGGCTGTTTGCCGAGAGAGATTTGGGTTTATGTCGTAGGCGGCGGAGCGGTTCCGCGCATGCAGGGACGGCGCGTATAGAGAGGAAGAAGATATGGCGGAAAGAACGTGGGACAAGGTTCAAGATAGCTGGAGGGGCGTGGCGCTATGCCTGCTTATCGCTCTGCCGGCATGGTTTTTGGGCAAGCGCTTCGACGTGATCGGCGGGCCGGTCTTCGCCATCCTCATCGGTATGGTGCTGGCGCTGTTTATTAAGGACGACGCGGCGTTGCCGTTTGCGCCCGGTATCAAGTTCACCTCTAAGAAGATCTTGCAGTACGCGGTTATCCTGTTGGGCTTTGGCCTCAACCTTTCCCAGATCGCGCGCGTGGGCGCCCGTTCGCTGCCCATTATCGTGGCGACTATCACCACGTCGCTGGTGATTTCTTTCGCCCTGCATCGCGCCCTCAAGATCCCCACCAAGATTTCCACTCTGGTGGGCGTGGGGTCGTCAATCTGCGGCGGCTCGGCAATCGCGGCGACCGCTCCGGTTATCGATGCGGACGATGAGGAGATCGCGCAGGCCATCAGCGTCATCTTCTTGTTCAACATCATCGCCGCGCTTATTTTCCCGGCTCTTGGCGGCATGCTTGGCCTTTCAAACGAGGGCTTTGGCCTGTTTGCCGGCACCGCCGTCAACGACACCTCGTCCGTAACCGCCGCCGCTGCCGCGTGGGACGGCATACACCCTGGCGCCAATACGTTGGACGAGGCGACCATTGTGAAGCTCACCCGCACGCTCGCCATCATCCCCATCACGCTGGCGCTGGCATTTTGGCAGGTTCACAAGGCCAAGCGCGCCGCCGCGAACGGCGAGGGCGGCGAAGCTGCGGGCACGTTCGATATCAAGAAGATCTTCCCCTTCTTTATCCTCTTCTTTGTGCTTGCCAGCGTGATCACCACGGTCTTCGCGCTACCTGCGGGCGTGACCGCGCCCATAAAGGAGCTCTCCAAGTTCTTCATTGTTATGGCTATGGCGGCGATTGGTTTCAACACCAATATAGTCAAGCTGGTTAAGACGGGCGGCAAACCCATCTTTATGGGTCTGTGCTGCTGGATCGGCATCGCTCTGGTGAGCCTGGGCATGCAGCATCTGCTTGGCATTTGGTAGACTATTGTCTTTAAAAGGAAAAAAGCATCGCGCGTTCTGCGCCTCGAAATCTCAGAAGGGGTTTCGAGGCGTTTTTTAGGGCGGCGGATTAGCATTCTGAGTGCAACGGCATGGGGCCTGCTCACGAGCGTGGCGCACTCCCGGGGGCTACGATGTTGGCTGTCTAGGTCAACGTCGGAGCGAGGGGACATGCGCCGCTACAGGCATCTTAGCGCCGAGGAGCGCGACAGGATAGCGGAGATGCACGCGAGGCATGAGGGGGTCTCGGCTATCGCCGCTGCGATAGGCAGGAACAAGTCCACGGCGAGCAGGGAGATCGTCAGGAACGGCCGGAACGGGCGCTACGGGGCCATCGCCGCCCAGTCGCGCTCCGACGCCCGCCGCAAGGCCTGCAGGCCCCGCAAGAGGCTCTCCGACCCGGCCCTCGCGGCCGAGGCGCGCAGGCGCATCGTCGACGACCGCCGGTCGCCCGAGCAGATAGACGGCAGGTTCCGCCTCGAGCGCGGCGGGCGCTGCGTCGTGAGCTTCTCCACCATCTACCGTGCCGTGAACGCCGGCGAGCCCGACCCGCCGCAGGCGGCCCCGGAAGAAGGGGTGCGGGGGCGCCTCCGGCGCAGGGGCAGGCGCCCCAGGCGCGGGCGCGAGGAGACGCGCGGCAGGATCAAGGTGGACCACGAGGTCTCCGAGCGCCCGCGCGAGGCCGACGCGCGCTCGAGGCTCGGCGACTGGGAGGACGACGCCGTGGTCGGCCCGGCCCCGGCATGCCCGGTCACCATGACCGACAGGGCGTCGCGCCTGCTCGTGGGCGGCAGGGCCCGGGCGCACAGCTCGGCCGAGGTCGCGAAGGCGGAGGTCAGGGCGCTCGCGGGCCGGCCGCTTGAGACCGTGACGCCGGACAGGGGGAAGGAGTTCGCCAACCACCGCGAGGTGAGCAGGGCGCTGGGAGGGGTGCCGTTCTACTTCTGCCAGTCGCACCACCCCTGGCAGAAGCCGACAGTCGAGAACACGAGCGGGCTCATACGGGAGTTCTTCCCGAAGGGGACGGACTTCTCCAGGGTGACCGACGAAGAGGTGCAGGAGGTGTTCGAGAAGATCAACGACAGGCCCAGGAAGGTGCTGGGGTTCAGGACGGCCAACGAGGTCTACCGGGAGATGTTGCACTCAGCTTGACAATCCGCCAACCCTTTTGGAAATGGCATGGTGCCTCCTTCTCTCTGACGCCCCCACCTCTGCGGGGGACGCTTTATAACGTCTTTGCGACCTCACGCGCCGGGCCCGTGGCCCTTTCCCTGATGCGCGCGGGCCGCTCGTGAAGGGGTGACTAGCTGACGGCTTGTCCCGCGGCGGCGCGACGTGCCTCCCGGCCTTCGACTAGGGAGGGGGCCTGCGCCAGGCACACGCCGGCGAGGATGATGGCGACGCCCAGCCACTCGACGACGCCGAGCGGCTCGCCGAGGACGATCATGGCGATGAACAGGCCGGCGGGGAGTTCCACGGCGGCCATGACAGTGGAGAGGCCTGCGGGCAGGTGCGGAGAGCCCATGCCGAAGAGCAGGACCGGGCAGAGCATGCCAAAGAAGCCGGCGATGACGGCAAAGGGCAGGATGCCCTGGGCGAGGACGCCCGAGACGACGTAGTCCGGGCACACCGTGAGCGACATGACCACGGAGCCCGCGCACACGATGACGCCACGCTGCTCGGACGAGCAGGGAGCCTCGACCTTGCCGGAGAGGGTGACAAAGAGGGAGCAGGACACGGCCGCCCCCAGCGCGCAGAGCAGGGCCACGGGGTCGTACCCGGTGATGCCGGTCTTGTAGACGCCGCTGGCGAACACCGTCCCGAAGACGATGACCAGGGCGGAGGCCACTTGGAGGAGCCTCGGCGGTCGGCGCGTCATGACGGTCTGCCACACGAGCCCCAGCCACGTGAACTGGAAGAGGAGCGTGAGCGCCACCGGGGCGGGCAGCACGCTCATGGCGTAGCAGTAGAGGATTGAGGTGAGGCAGGTGAGGGCTCCCAGGCCCATGAGCTTAAGGGCGAGCTTCCAGCCCACGCGCTGCCAGCGGTGTCCGAGCGCGTGCCCTGCGAGCGTGGCGAGGGCGAAGAAGAGGCAGCCGAACCACGCCTGGCTTGCCACCACCTGTGCCGAGGTGAAGCCCGCGGCGTAGGCGAGCTTGTAGGTCGTGGCCATTGCGCCGTAGCAGGCGCCGCCCGCAAAGACCTGGAGCGCCGCCTTGGCCTGTCCCGCGCCCGTGACTCCTGCCCCGGCAGCCTGTTGCTTGATTGTGTTTGTTCCTGCCATTAGGCTCCCTTCCGTCTGCTGTCTTGCAGATGCACGTCTCGTGCGTCTGTTCCCTGCAGTCGGAAGGTGGGCTCGTGCGGTCTTCTGGCGGTGCATGTGGTACCTGCTGCCAAGACGAAAAAAGCCACGCAACCGACTGCTCGGTTGCGTGGCAAAAAGGTGGCTAGCGCCCAGAAAAGTCCACGCGTTTTTAGACGGAGACAAGGTACTACAACAGAAGGGATGCCGTCAAGAAAAGCCGAGGAAAAAAGTAAGTCTCTGCCCGCCGCCCCTGTGGCGGTCGTTTCCCGAACGGGGCGGTGCTGTTGGGGACTGTCTCGATCTGTAATAGTTGGGGGTCAAAGGGGGCTAGATGTTACAGATTGAGATTTTCGGCGAGCCGGGCTCCGTTTGTCTAAATCTGTAACACGAGGGACGGATTTTGCCGAGTTGTTGTTATAGATTGAGATTTTCTAGCAGGCGGGTTTGGTTTGTCTCGATCTGTAACAGTAAGACCCGGTTTTGCCGAGCAACTGTTACAGATTGAGATAAACCGACGGGCCGCCCCGCCCATCCCCATCCACCTGCCGCTACCTGCTGTCCGCCGATTTCCGTTGCGCTGTTGTATTCCCATGCCATATCCTCTAGACAACTACGCGGCATCATCGCCGCCGCGCCTACAAGAGAGGAATGTCCATGACCGCACCTGCATCCAAGCTGCTCCAGCCCATTACGGTTGGCCCCCTTGAGCTCAAGAACCGCATTATGTTCCCGCCGCTGACCACCGGCTACGAGGAGCGCGACGGCTCCATTGGCGAGCGCAGCCTGGCTTTTTACGAGCGCCTGGCCCGTGGCGGCGTGAGCTACATCGTCATCGGCGACGTTGCCCCCGTCATGACCGCGAGCCCCACGCCCAAGCTGGCGACCGACGCCCAGATTCCCACGTTTAAGGCGCTGGCCGACGCCGTTCACAAGCACGGCGCCAAGGTCGCGCTGCAGCTGTTCCACCCCGAGTACGACGTGCCCGGCGTCGGCCGCATGGTCATGGGCTCCATGGCTGCCGCCAAGGCCGCGCAGGAGGCCAAGGCCGCCGGCGACGAGGAGACCTTTGCCGCCAAGATGGCCGAGTCCAACGAGATTCGCAAGCAGGCATACGCCAAGCTGCATCACGACATGCAGCACTTTGTGAACGAGGCGAGTGTGGAGCAGCTCACCCAGATCAAGGAGGCCATCGCTGTCTCGGCCGCTCGCGCGCAGCAGGCCGGCATCGACGCCATCGAGGTCCACGGCGACCGTCTGGTGGGTTCGCTGTGCTCGGCCATCCTTAACAAGCGTACCGACGAGTACGGTGGTTCGTTCGAGAACCGCGTTCGCTACGCGCTGGAGGTCGTCGCCGCCATTAAGGAGGCCGCGCCGGAGCTGATGGTGGAGTACAAGCTCCCCGTGATCATGGAGAACCCCGACGGCACGCCGCGCGGCAAGGGTGGCTTGCTGCCCGACGAGGCCTGCAAGTTTGCCAAGCTGCTCGAGGGCGCGGGCATCGACATGATTCAGGTCGCGCAGGCAAATCACACCGGCAACATGGGCGACACCATTCCGCCCATGGGTGCCATGCCCTACAACTGGACGCTGCCGGTGGCCGAGCGCGTCAAGGCTCTGGTCTCCGTGCCGGTGGCAACCGTCGGCCGTGTTGTCTCGGTCGAGGCCGGCGAGAAGATTCTGGAAGACGGCGCGGCCGACATCATCGCCTATGGCCGCTCGCTTATGTGCGACCCCGACATTGCGCTGAAGGCCGCCACGGGTGAGCCCATCCGCGAGTGCCTCAACTGCAACAAGGGTTGCGTCGACGCGATTCAAAATCGCAAGTACATCTCGTGCGTACTCAATGCCGAGAACGGTGACGAGGCGACCATCGCCATCAAGCCGGGCGAGGGCGACAAGAAGATTGCCGTGGTGGGCGGCGGTATCGCCGGCCTGGAGGCCGCACGCGTGGCGGCCAAGCGCGGCTACGATGTGACCGTTTACGAGGCGAGCGATCACTTGGGCGGCCAGATTGTGCTGGCGGCCGCGCCTCCGCGCAAGGACGAGATCATGCGCTCGGTCGAGTATTACGAGAAGATTCTGCCCGGCCTGGGCGTGAAGGTTGAGCTCAACCACGTTGCTACCCCTGCGGACCTCAACGCCGCCGACGCCGCGATTGTGGCTGTGGGCGCGCACGACGTGGTCATCCCCGTTCCGGGTGCCGACTCGGAGAAGGTCGTCTCGAGCTGGGACGTGCTGGCCGGCAAGGTGGAGCTTACGGGCCGCGTCGCCGTCATTGGCGGTGGCCTGGTGGGCACCGAGACTGCCGAGTACCTGCTGCAGCACGGTTGCGAGGTGGCGATCGTGGAAATGCTCGACAAGATTGCCGCGGGCGAGTCCGAGACCATTCTGCCGCTGATTATGAGCGACTTTGCAGAGCACAACGTGGAGCAGCACGTGAAGACTCGCCTGACCGCCATTACCGACGAGGGCGTGGAGGCCATTCGCACCGCCGAGGACGGCGCCGAGGAGCCGCTGAAGATCGCCTGCGATTACGTGGTGATGGCCGTGGGCTCCAAGGCCAACGCGTTTGACCTGGACGGTGTGACGGTGCCCGTGACCTGCGTGGGCGACTGCTCGGGCGAGCGCACCGCCGACATCGCGAGCGCCATTCGCACGGCATATCACGCGGCCAACGAGCTGTAGTTGAACATCACGGCCAGGCGGGGCGGTAGCACGGATCCGTCTCGCCCGGCTGTGTCCCGTCGGGTGTCAACCGGTGCGGGGCCTGCAAGCGCAGCAGGTCCCGCCCTTTTGTTTTGCTCCGGTGGATGGCAATGCGCGGTAATCATGAGGAGTGAGGACGTCTACTGCCTTGCAGATCACTCAAAATTATTGGGGGAGGGGTTAATAACTATATCCTCTATACCAAAGGACATAAAGAGATGCCAATTATGTTGACAAGCGAATGACGATTAGCTGCGAGTCAGCTACCAGCGTAAATAATCGATAAAGAAATGTCGTAATTTGGTGCCAAATGCCCAGATAACGCCGCGTCTATTTTAATTAACTGCTTTGAGCAAACAGTAAAATGCTACCATCTAACTTGCACGTAAGAAAGCAGATTAACGGTTAAGGCTAAGAAGTGGCAGGTATGTCGGAAGCAACTAGGACTCGCACGCATGCGCCCGAGGTTAGGCAGCGCGCCGTCGAGATCCTCCAAGAGGGGGTCGGTCATCGCGCCCTCGCGGCAAAGCTTGGCATTCCCCAGGCCACGGCTCGTCAGTGGGCCCGCGCATACGCCGTGGGCGGTGCCGACGCCGTGCTCAATGTGGGCGTTCGTCATCACACCTATTCGTACGACGTAAAGCTCGCCGTGGTTAAGGACCGTTTGGAAAACGGCCTGACGGTTCGCGAGGCCATGATCAAGCACAAGATTCCCAGCGAGTCTTCGGTCAAGGCCTGGTGCCGCCAGTACCGCGAGAGCGGTGAGTCCGCGCTGGTCGATAAGCCGCGCGGTCGCAAACCGCGCGTTAAAAAGGCGAAATAGCGAACGGGATGGTGCGCCCGCAGGGGCGCACTTTTCTTGCCGCGCCAACTTTTTGGACCGCCGCGAGCCTATCGGGACATCCTCCAAAGTGGCCAATAAACCGCGCGCAGTAGCCCGTGCGCCCGCCGCTGCGACAGGGGGAGCGTCGCCTCTCTGGTCCAAAGCGGATGCGCCCTTACCCCGTACGCCTAAAACTCCCCAGTTGACCGAAAACTCGCCGCCGCTACTCCTCAACTGAGCTATAACGTTAAACAATTGCAGCGTTTTTGCATGGGGGAGTGATGGTATGTCGCTACTGTATTTCCTTATCCTGTTTCCGCTGGTGCCGGCGCTGGGCATGCTGCTCGCGCGCGGCGACCGAGCCCGCGACGCGGTAGGGCTCATAGGCTCCGGCATTATTATGGCGGTGACAGTTGTAGTCGCCGTCATGTTTTTTGGCACGGGTCCGCAGAGCTTTGAGGTTGCCCCCGGTACCTCGCATGTGATCTCGATCATCAGTTCCGTTATCGACGTCATCCTGTGCGCCGTCATCCTGTACAACGCGTATGAATATAGGAACGCGCTCACCACGGTGCTCGGCATAGTCCAGCTGGTGGGCTCGCTCGCCTTTGCAGCCATGACGCTGCCCGCTGCCGAAGCCGTCACGGCGACGCCACTCTACCTGGACTACATGAGCGTGATCATGGTCCTCGCCGTCGGCATCGTCGGCAGCCTTATCTGCGTGTATGCCTTGGGCTACATGAAGGACTTCCAGGCCCACGACGAGCACGAGGCCGCACTGCGCGGGCAGACCGCACCCGACCGTCGCCCGCAGTTCCTGGCGCTCATGTTCCTGTTCCTCTCGGCCATGTTCGTCATCGTGACGAGCGACAACCTTGAGTGGCTGTTCTGTGGCTGGGAAATCACCACCGTGTGCTCGTTCCTCATGATTGGCTACACGCGCACGCCCGAGGCCATCAAGAATGCCTTTACCCAGATCATCCTTAACATGCTGGGCGGCATCGCGTTTTTGGCGGGCCTTATGTTTCTGCACGTTAACGGCATGCCGCTGACCATCTCGGGCATGATCGAGCTTTCCGGCGCCGGAACCGCACAATCCGCGCTGCTGGTGATGCCGGTCGTCCTGCTGTCGCTCGCCGCGCTCACCAAGGCCGCACAGATGCCGTTCCACACTTGGCTGCTCGGTGCTATGGTTGCCCCCACGCCCACGAGCGCCCTGCTGCACTCGTCAACCATGGTCAAAGCCGGCGTGTTCCTGATGGTCAAGCTGAGCCCACTCTATGCCATCTACCCCGTGACCGGCTTTATGGTCACAAGTGTGGGTGCCATCACGTTTTTGCTCGCTGCCCTCATGGCCATCTCGCAGAGCAACGCCAAGCGCGTGCTCGCATACTCTACCATCTCCAACCTGGGCCTCATCAGTGCCTGCTTGGGTGTCGGCGCGCCCGAGGCCGTATGGGCGGCCATCTTCCTAATCCTGTTCCACACGGTGGCCAAGTCGCTGCTGTTCCTGTGCGTGGGCACGGCCGAGCATCATATCGGCAGCCGCAATATCGAGGACATGGACGGCATGTTCAGCCGCATGCCGCACCTGACGCGCCTGATGATGCTGGGCATCATGGGCATGTTTGTGGCGCCGTTTGGCATGCTCGTGTCCAAGTGGGGCGCCCTGGTGGCGTTCGCGCAGACCGGCAACGTGCTCATGATCATGGTGCTTGCCTTTGGCTCGGCCGCGACGTTCTTCTTCTGGGGCAAGTGGCTTGCCAAACTTTCGGGCGTCGACCCCACGGCTCAAAACGTTGAGGTCAATGTCCATAAGACCGAATGGATGGCGCTCAACACCATCGCCGCGCTGCTGATTCTGTGCTGCGTGGCGTTCCCGGTTATCTCGAGCGGTCTGGTGTCGCCCTACCTCGCCATGGTGTTTGGCCGCGTGCCGTACGTTATTGGCAAGGACGCCATGTATCTGATGGTGGTTATCGTGGCGTTTATCGCCGTGGTGCTGCTGACGTCGTTCCGCGTGAGCAATAAGCCGCACGTCAACGTGTACCTTTCGGGTGTGGGAACCGACAAATATCGCCATTTCCGCGGCTCGATGGGACACGAGGTGAAGGCCGAAAAGCGCAATTGGTACTCGGAGGACGCCCTTGGCGAGAAGCGTATTGGCCCCGTGGGTAGCGTCGTGTGCTGCAGTATTATCTTGTTTGCGCTGCTGTGTTGCGCGTGGATTGGGCCCGAGCGGCTTGCCATGAGCGCGCCCTCGGTGCTGCGCGGTAAGTATTTCGAAGGCTCGGGCGTCGTGGGCATTTTTATTGGCACCGTGGTGTTTGCCTTGCTGGCGCCGCTTCTGGGCGGCCTGATCGACGGCGTTGACCGCAAACTTTCGGCCCGCATGCAGGGCCGCGTGGGTCCGCGCTTGCTGCAGCCCTTCTACGACGTTGCCAAGCTCCTGCGCAAGGCCCCCGCCAGCGTGAACACCATGGACGATACCTACATGGCGTGCGCGCTCATCTTTACCGTGGTGGGCGGCGGCATCTTTGTGTCGGGCTCCAATACGTTGCTGTGCGCTTTTATGGTGACACTCGCCGCGATCTTTGTGGTGCTGGCGTCCGCCTCGACGCAAAGCCCGTTTGCCCAGGTCGGCGCCGACCGCGAGCTGCTGCAGGTCATGAGTTACGAGCCCGCCGTTCTGCTGATGAGCGTGGGCCTGTACCTTGCCACCGACAGCTTTGATTCCATCGCCGTGACGGGGCAGTCGGCCCCCATCATCGTGTACAGCGCGCCCATTTTCCTCGCGCTGCTCGCGGTGCTTACCATCAAGCTGCGCAAGTCGCCGTTTGACCTTTCGTACTCGCATCACGCGCATCAGGAGATTGTCCAGGGCGTCGCCACCGAGATGAGCGGCGGCACGCTGGCCAAGATGACCCTTATGCACTGGTGCGAGACCGTGCTGTTTTTGATGTGGGTGGGCATGTTCTTCGTCTGGGACAACCCGGTGAGCTGGGTGGTCGCCCTGGTCGTGATGGTCGCGACGTATTTTGTCGAGGTACTGATCGACAACACCTTCGCACGCAGCACCTGGCGCAGCTGCTTTAGGCTCGGATGGGGCGTGGCGCTGGTGTTTGGCCTGCTCAACCTTATGCCCATCCTCGTCGACGTATTTATTTAGGAGGCGGCATCCATGGATCATAAAATGTCGCGCTCGCCGTGGGTTATTCATTACGACGGTTCGAGCTGCAACGGATGCGATATCGAGGTGCTGGCCTCGCTCACGCCGCTGTTCGATGCGGAGCGCTTTGGCGTGGTCAACACCGGCAACCCCAAGCATGCGGATATCTTTTTGGTGACGGGGTCGGTCAATGCCCAGAACCTGCCTGTCGTGCGCCAGATCTACAACCAGATGCTCGAGCCCAAGTGCGTGGTGGCGTGCGGCATCTGCGCGTGTTCGGGCGGCGTGTTCCGCGATGCCTATAACGTGATCGGCGGCGTGGACCGCGCGATTCCCGTGGACGTGTACGCGCCCGGGTGCGCCATTCGCCCCGAGACGGTGATCGATGCCATCGTGGAGGCGTGCGGCATCCTGGACCAGAAGGAGGCCGTGATGCGCGCCGGTGGCGACCCGCTCACCGTGGGCGGTGCCGCTACCTGGGACGGTGGCGTTGAGCTGGGCGAGGATGGGTTTGTGGCTGCTGCGGAGGCCGGGACTGACGGTGCCGGTGACGCGCCTGCCGGGAAGCCTGCTGCGCCCGCCGCTGGCGACGCACCTGCTGAGACGCCCGCCGCTGCAAAGGAGGTCGAGTAATGCAAAAGGCTATCTATACCACCGTCGGGATCGACAAGCTCCTGCCGCATGTCCAGGCGCTCAAGGGCGTCGGCGCGCGCTTTGTGCAAATGCACGCCGAGCGCAACGTCGACGACGGCACATATCGCCTGGTCTACACGTTTATCAACGTCCGTGCTGCTCAGGCGCATATTGCGCAGGACGGCAGCTATGCGATCGAGAACCTGGTGGTCGAGGGCATCGACCAGTACCAGGAGATTCCGTCCATCAGCTCGTATTACCCCGCGGTGTTCCCGTTTGAAAATGAGGCCCACGACCTGTTTGGTCTTGCCATCACCGACATGCAGATTGACTTTAAGGGCTTTTTCTACCAGGTCTCGACTGCCGAGCCCATGAGCGTTATCACGCCCGAGGTGAAGGCTGAGCGAGAGAAAGCCATGAAGGTCCGTGCCGCTGCCGAGGCCAAGGCGCGCAAGGCCGCGGCCGAGAAGGCCGCCGCTGCTGCGGCTGCTGCAGGGGAGGGCACTGCCAGCGCCGGCGATGCCGCGGGCGCCGCTGCTCAGCCCGCTGCGGCTGCCGGCTCCGATGCTCAGCACGATGAAGCTGCCGCCAAGGCCGCGCTCAAGGCTGCCGAGATGGAGGCAAAGCTCGCCGCCATGGATCCCGAGAAAGCGGCCAAGGTCCGCGCGGCGCTTGCCGCCAAGGCCGCCCGCGACAAGCAGAAAAAGGAGGCGTAAGGTCCATGGCACATCGCTCCGTTATTCCGTTTGGCCCGCAGCACCCGGTGCTGCCCGAGCCGCTTCATCTGGACCTGGTGATCGAGGACGACCGCGTCATCGAGGCAATTCCGCAGATCGGCTTTGTGCACCGCGGGCTCGAGAAGCTCACCGAAAAGCGCGACATGTATCAGTTTGGCTACATCGCCGAGCGCATCTGCGGCATCTGCGCCGTGGGCCACAGTTACGGCTATGCCAGCGCCTGCGAGCGCATGCTCGGCATCGAGGTGCCCGGGCGCGTGCAGTATATCCGCACCATTCTGCACGAGCTTTCGCGCATCCACTCGCACCTGCTGTGGCTGGGCCTGCTCGCCGATGCCTTTGGCTTCGAGGCGCTGTTCTATCGTTCGTGGACCCTGCGCGAGCAGATTCTCAAGATCTTTGAGGGCACTTGCGGCGGCCGCGTGATTTTGTCGATCAACGAAATCGGCGGCCTTAAACACGACATTGAGGACTCCGAGCTGGCGGGCATTGTCCAGACGCTCGACGCTATGCGCCCCGACTACGAGGCCCTGGTGCATACGTTTTTGGACGACAATAGCTGCGGCGAGCGACTGCACGGCGTGGGCGTGATCAGCAAGAAGGACGCGCTGGATCTGTCGATGGTCGGCCCGTTCGGCCGCGCCTCGGGCGTGGATTACGACGTGCGCATGTTCGGCGACGGCGCCTATGCGGACCTGGCTGCGTTTGAGCCCATTGTTGCTACCGATGGCGATTGCTATGCCCGCTGCCAGGTGCGTTGTGCCGAGGTCACGCAGGCCATGGACATCATCAAGGAGCTTGTGGGCGAGATCCCGCACGACGGCATTGGCGGGCGCACCAAGCTCACGCCGGCCGACGGTGCCCGCGGCGAGGTTGTGATTGAGCAGCCGCGCGGCGAGGCGTATTACTATGTGCGCGGTAACGCCACCAAGAACCTGGACCGTTTTCGCGTGCGAACGCCGACGTCGCAAAACCTGGCGGGTCTGACGCATGCGCTGCAGGGCGTGCTCCTTGCCAACGTGCCCATGATTATCCTGACCATCGACCCCTGCATTAGCTGCACGGAAAGGTAGGCGCGGCATGAGTTTGCTGACATTTGCCAAGACGGCCTTGGGCTCTATGGTCAAGCAGCCGGTCACGGTGCGCTATCCGCAGGAGAAGCTCGCGGCACCAGAGCGCCTGCGCGGGCATATCGTCAACGACATGGACGTGTGCATTTGCTGCGGCATGTGTGCGCGCCGCTGCCCGGCGGGCGCGCTTGCGGTCGATCGCAAGGGCGGAACGTGGTCGATTGATCCGTACGCTTGCGTGGTGTGCGGCGAGTGTATCGAAAGCTGCCCCAAGCACTGCCTGACTATGGACACCGCCCGCACTCCAGTCGCGGCGAACAAGACTCCCACGGTAGAAACCAAACCGGAGTAGCTCTGGAATGGGGCTGGTATAGCGCTGGAATAGGGGCCGGCGGGGCAAAAATGCCCCGCCGGCCCCGCGCGTGAACGCGCGGTTAAGCCGCTGCGAACAAAACTATGCCGGATTACGGGGCTAGATAGCGAACCTTCGACCATACGGAAAATCGCAAAAACAAAACCGCAGGTAGATAGCCTGCCGTTTTTCAAAAAATGAAGGTATGGATGAGGGCCCTGACATTAGCCCCGTAAACCGGCATAGTTTTGAAATGGCATTAAATCGATGGCAGCCATTTTGCTATGCCGGAGCGGTCGGCCGTTGGGTAATTACCCTCGCAGGTAGGCGATGGCGATTTGGATGCGGTTGCGCAGGCCCATTTTGGCCAGGATCGAGCTGATGTGGTTGCGCACCGTGCCTTCTCCCATATAAGCCGTGGCGGCAATCTCCTTGTTATCGAGGCCGCGGGCGATGAGCTCGGCGACTTCGAACTCGCGGTCGGTCAGGCTGGCAAAGGCTGCGGGCCGGCGGGGCGTGCCCGTCTTGTCGCCCATTCCGTCAAAATCAACATCTTCGATTGCCTTGCCCTCGAGCACGCGTTTGCCATCCATGACCTGCGCCAACGCTGGCGGAATGGCGGCGACATCGGTCTTGATCAGGTAACCGCGGGCGCCCAGCTTGAGCGCCGACACAATGTACTCGTCATCCGAGAATGTCGTCAGAAACACCACGCGTGCCGCGGCGTCGTGCTCAAGGATTTCGCGCGCCGCCGAAAGGCCGTCGCGCCCTGGCATCTGAATGTCGAGCAGCGCGATATCGGGTGCGAGTTCGGCGTAGAGTGCCACCGCGTCGTTGCCGTCGGCTCCGGTGCCCACCACTTCGATCCACGGCTGGGCGCCCAGGATAATCTTGAGCGAATCGACTACCAAGAGGTCGTCGTCGACAACTATGAGCCTCATCGGGCGTCATCTCCTTGCTGTTTGGGGACGGTGGCAAACACGCGCCAGCCGGGGGCGCCGGCGCGCAGGCCGGCGGTGAAGGTTCCGCCAAGCGCCTCGACGCGCTCGCGCATGGAGACGAGCCCCATGCCTTCTGCGACGTTGCTGCTGCTCGCCGGGGTCGCGTCTGCGCCATCATCGGTAACGATGAGCTGGTAAAACGACGGATGCTCCATGCACCGCACGGTAATGGTTTTGGCATGGGCGTGGTGCATGGCGTTGGAAAGCGCCTCGCGCAGCACCGCCGCAAAGCAGTTGGCGACGTTGGCGGGCGCATGCTCGGCCAAAACCTCAAGCTCAATCTGCGGACCGCCGTCCGAGCACGCGCCTTCGACAATGCGTTCGAGCTGCACGGAAAGGTCGACAGCGTTGTCGTTGAGCGCGTGGACGCTGGTGCGCACAAGCTGGAGCGCCTCGTCAACCGTGCGTTTGACGTCGGCGAAATCGGCGGCGACGCCGGGCTCATCGGCATGGACCACGCGCAAGGCCTCGGCTTGAAGCGAAGCGCGCGTGAGCTGGTGCCCGACGTTATCGTGGATCTCGCGCGCGATGCGGGCGCGTTCGGCGAGCGTCGCGAGCTCGACTTCGTAGTCCTGGCGGTCGGCAAGGTCGCGGTTGCGTGCCTCGAGTGCCAGGGCGCGTTCTTGCAGCTTGTCGCGGGTGCGACGCATGCGTTCCTGTTCGCGCTCCAGCTGCGCGGTGCGCAGTGACAGCAACGTGGCGGCGACCGAAAGGATGGCGGTTAGCAACAGCGTTCGGGTGGTGAGCGCGCCGCAGCGAAGGTCCGTGGCAAGTGCGCAGGCAAACACGGAGCCAATCGCCAGCGCGGGCCAGATGCGTTCACGGCGCACGCGTCGCGCGATGTCATAGAGGGCGAGAGGCGCAAACGGCACAAACGGCGGCACGAAGACAGCCGCGATGATGTAAGCGTAACTTGCGGTCTCGCTTGCGCGGCGCGTGCGTTCCCCCTGTGCGACCTCGGCCAGTGAGGTGGCAATAACGCCAAGGCAAAACGCCGCGACCAGGTGAGCGTCCACAGCAAGGCCCATGGCGGCCGCAATACAGCACGCCAGAACGATCGATTTGTCGAAAAGCCTGTTCATACGGGTATTGTACGCGAAGCCGCGCGTGGTGGAGGGGCCGCTTGCGCAACCGTGACATTCCTCCCACGCGGCAAAGCGGGGACGTCGGCAGGCCGCACGGCCAAGCTCCGCACTCGTGACAAAGCTCACTGGTGCGCGCCGCCCGCTCCTGCGATGATGCAATCGTACCGGGCCGCAATCAACGGAAGGGCCGCCTCATGACAGACATCGTCCACGTCGAAAACCTCGTCAAGCGCTACGACGACCTTATCGCGCTCGACCACTTTAACCTCAGCATCGCCCCCGGCGAGATCTTTGGCCTGCTGGGACCCAACGGCTCGGGCAAGACCACGTCCATCAACTGCATCCTGCAGCTGCTCGCCTACGACAAGGGCACCATCGAGCTGTTCGGCGAGCCCATGACGCCCGCCCGCTACGACCTCAAGCGCCGCATCGGCGTGGTCCCGCAGCAAGTTGCGGTGTTTGACGAGCTTACCGTGCGCGAGAACATCGACTATTTCTGCAGCCTCTACGTTAACGACCGCAAGCGCCGCCGCGCGCTGGTGGACGAGGCGATCGACTTTGTAGGCTTGGGCGACTTTACCAAGTTCCGCCCCGGCAAGCTCTCGGGCGGCCTGGCGCGTCGCCTCAACATTGCCTGCGGCATTGCGCACAAGCCCGAGCTCATCTTTTTTGACGAGCCCACGGTGGCAGTCGACCCGCAGAGTCGCAACGCCATCCTGGAGGGCATCTGCCGCTTGCGCGACGAGGGCGCCACGGTGGTGTATACCAGCCATTACATGGAGGAAGTCGAGCAGATTTGCAGCCGCATCATGATCATGGACGGCGGACGTGTGCTGGCGCAGGGCACCAACGACGAGCTCAAGCGCATGATCCAGATGGGCGAGCGCGTGACTGCCGAGGTCGGCGCCGTCGAGACCGCCACGGTCGAGCGGCTGCGCGCCCTCGAGCACGTGCTCAGCGTCGAGCTGTCCGGCGGCGAGCTCGTCTGCACCTGCGAGGCGAGCCCGCACAACCTGGTCGACATCCTCGACACGCTGCGCGCTGCCGACGTGGCGCTCGGCCGCGTGTGGAGCGAGCCGCCGACCCTCAACGACGTGTTCCTCGAGATCACCGGCCGCGAGCTGCGCGACTAGGGGGCAGCCATGTTCAACACCATCATCACCACGGTCAAGACGCTGCTGCGCCGGCCGAGCACGTGGGTCTGGGGCGCGGTCTTTCCCATCGCGCTTTCCACGATGTTCATGTTTATGTTTGCGAATCTGAGCTCCGACGGCACGGTCGACCCGGTGCCGGTTGCCGTCGTGGCGGATGAGGCCTGGGACGCCTCGACCTTTAAGGACGTGGCGACGTCGCTTGCCAAGGAAGGCGACGATCAACTGCTCGAGATCCACGAGTGCGACGACGCAGCCGACGCGAGCCGTGCGCTTAAGGCCGGCGAGGTCGCGGGCATCTATACGGTCGACGACGTGGGCACGCCCAAACTCACGTTGCTTTCGAGCTATGACGGCTCACGTGCGTCGTCGGTGCTCACCGATCGCAGCATTTTGGAGACGGTGGCAAGCTCGTATACGCAAAATGCCGAGCTCATGTCCCAGATTGCCCAGGACAACCCGGCGGCGCTCGCCGACCCGGAGGCGGTTGCGCGCGCCCTGTCGCTCAAGGGCGGCACCCGCCGCGTAAGCCTAACACGCACCACGCCCGATGGCACGGTCATCTACTACTATGCGCTCTTTGGTCTGGTGGCGATGATGTCTGCCGAGTTTGCCGCCTTGAGCGTCGTCGATCTGCAGCCCAATCTGTCCGGCCTTGGCGCGCGCCGCTGCGTGGGTGGTCTTTCCAAGACGGCGTCGCTGGCTGGCATCTTTGTCGGCTCGTGGCTGGTCTCCTTTGCCTCGATGGCGATCGCGATCGGCTACGTGCGCCTAGTCGTGGGCATCGACTTTGGCGGGCGCGAGGGACTGTGTTTGGTGGGCGGCGCCGCTTCCGCGCTTGCCGCCACGGGCTTGGGGCTCTTTGTGGGCACGCTTCCCGTTAAGGGCGGCAAGGCGTCCAAGTCGGGCATCCTCACGGGCTTTGCCACCACGTGCGCCCTGTTCGCTGGCCTCTACGGCGAGCCGGCGATGGCGCTTGCCGACGACGTCGCCCGCGCCTGCCCGGCCGAGTGCTGGCTCAACCCCGTCAAGCTTATCTGCGACATGTTCAACCGCCTGTATTTCTTTGAGGACCTGGGCCCCTTTGCCGTTCGCGCCGGCGCACTGGTCCTTATGGCGCTGCTGTTCGTTGCCGCCGCCACGCTGATCTTTGGAAGGAGCCGCTATGAGCACCTTTAAGACCGCGCTTCGCATGGCGCTTGCGCACCCGTTCTACCTGCTCATCTATACGGTGTTCATCTCGCTCATGGGCGTATTTCTCGCGGCATCGGTGAGCTGGAACTCGTCGCAGCTCACCGAGTACAAGCCCTACGATGCCAGCGTGATCGTGGTCGACCGCGACGATAGCGACCTTTCGCGTGCGCTTACCAAGCATCTGGGTTCGCGCTTTGAGCTGGTCACGGGCGTCGGCGAGAACACCTACGACCTTGCGGACGCGCTTTCCAAGAGCAACAGCGCTAAGGGTAGCGCCGACTGCGTGTTCTTTATCCCGGAAGGGTTTGAGGACGACCTCGTTGCAGCCGCCCGCGCGGGGGAGTCTCTGCCCAAGCTCGATGTGACCTACGGTGCCGGCACCATGGCGGCGGCGCTGTCGTCTGCCGAGGCCTCGCGCTGGATCTCGCTCGCGGGCGCTGCGGCCGCACTTGAGCCTACTGCCTCCAACGGCGCCGTCGCCAAGGCTGCCGAGCATGCGGCCGCGAAGCGTGCCAAGGTCGAGATCGAGCAGGTCAAGGTCGACTCGACTGCCGCCGCCACGCTCGAGTCGTACTTCAACTTTGGCGCGTACGCGATTATCTCGTCGGTCATCGTGTCGGTGGGGCTGGTGTTCTCGGGCATGAACGAGCCCGAGCGCGTGCGTCGTATGGATGCTGTCCCAATCTCCGAGCGCCAACGTTCGCTTGCCGTGTTTGCCGCCGCCGCCGTGCTCACTGTCTGCATCTGGTTTGTGTCGAGCATGATGGGCGTCGTGGGCTTTGCCGGCGCGGTCGCCGAGGTCGGCGTGGGCCGTGTGTGCCTGGCACTGGCGGCGACGTTTGCCCTGGCGTGCACGCCGCTGGCCGTTGGCTTTGCCCTTTCGAGCCTAGGTGCGCGCGAGGAGCTGCTCAATGGCGTGGGCAACTTACTCGGCATGCTCATGACGTTTTTGGGCGGCGCCTGGATGCCGCTGTCGCTCATGGGCCCAGCCGTGCAGACCGTGGCGCACTTTGTGCCGACATATTGGGTGAACGACGCGATCGGCAAGGCGCTCTCGTCGGACCTGACGTCTGCCGCGCTGGGCGACATCGCCTGCGACCTAGGCGTCACCGTGCTCTTCGCCGCAGCCATCTCCGCTGCAGGCCTGGCCCTCGCACGCGCCAAATCCCGCGCCTAGCCACCTAGTCATTTAAGAACGTCCCCAATGACTAGGCGCCGTGCTTGACTTTGACCCTACTTCAGCGGGTACCATCCTCTTATGTCGGTAACGCCATATAGACCGAGGGGATATATCTATGACCGCAACTGCACCCGCAGCACCCGCTAAGGTGTACTTCACCAACCTGCGCACGCATGCTCGCGAGAGCCAGCTCGACAAGCTCAAGCGTCTCATCCGTCACGCCGGTATTGAGCAGATCGACTTTGAGAACAAGTTCGTCGCCATCAAGATTCACTTTGGCGAGCTGGGCAACCTGAGCTTTTTGCGCCCCAACTACGCCCGCGCCGTCGCCGACGTGGTGAAGGAGCTGGGCGGCAAGCCCTTCCTCACCGACTGCAACACGCTCTATGTGGGCAGCCGCAAAAACGCGCTCGAGCACATCGATACCGCCTACCAGAACGGTTTTACCCCGTATGCCACGGGTTGTCAGGTCATCATCGCCGATGGCCTCAAGGGCACCGACGAGGCGCTCGTCCCGGTCGAGGGCGGCGAGTACGTGCACGAGGCCAAGATCGGTCAGGCGCTCATGGATGCCGATATCGTGATTAGCCTCACCCACTTTAAGGGCCATGAACAGGCCGGTTTTGGCGGCGCCATGAAGAACCTGGGTATGGGTGGCGGCAGTCGCGCCGGCAAGATGGAGCAGCATGCCGCCGGCAAGCCGAACGTCGCGACCGAGCACTGCGTTGGCTGCCGTGCCTGCGAAAAGATCTGCGCGCACAACGCTATCTCGTTCGACGACACCCGCGAGCGCGAGCTTGCCAGCGGCGCTACTCGCACGGTGCACGTGGCTGCCATCGACCACGATCGCTGCGTGGGCTGCGGACGCTGCATTGCGGCGTGCAACCAGGACGCCATCAAGCCCGGCTATGAGGCCGCGGCCGATGTGCTCAACTGTAAGATTGCCGAGTACACCAAGGCTGTTGTCCAGGATCGTCCCAGCTTCCATATCTCGCTTGCCATGGATATCAGCCCCAACTGCGACTGCCATCCCGAAAACGACACGCCTATCGTCAACGATATTGGCATGTTCGCGAGCTTCGACCCAGTCGCCATCGACCAGGCTTGCGCCGATGCCGTCATGGCGTCCGAGCCGCTGCCCAACACCGAGCTCACCGATAGCGCGGCCAAGATGGAGCACAACCACGAGCATCTGGAGGGCGAGCAGGCCAAGGACCCCTTCTGCATCACGCATCCCGACACCGACTGGCGCGTGTGCATCGCGCATGCCGAGAAGATCGGCTTGGGCACGAGCGCGTACGAGCTCATTGAGGTCAAGTAGCACCTGTCTATTGGACATATCAAGCGCTTTTGTAGTGCAACGTTAGCAAAAACCGCCCGTGAGCACAGCGCCCACGGGCGGTTTTTCGGAAGTGTTAGGGGGTTAGATAAATCAGTAAACCGTACTATTCGCCTAAAAATTCCTATCGAGGAAGTCGTCGACCGTATTCCAGTAGAGCTCGGGGTCGACTTGCGCGCTCTTGGCGTGGGTGGCGCCGTGGATGGTGAGCTTTTGCTTGACCTTGCTGGCGCACGCGTCGTAGTTTTGGTCGAGCATGTCGTACGGCACAAAGGTGTCCTGGTCGCCGTGGATAAACAGCATGGGAACCGTCGCGTGTCTGAGTTACTCCACACTGCTCGCCTTATGAAAGTCGTAGCCCGCGCGCACGTTGCATACCAGGTTTGCTACGTCGAGCAAGGGAAAGCTGGGCAGGCCGAACACGTCCTTGAGCTGCAGAGAAAACTCGTCCCAAACACTTGTATAACCGCAGTCCTCGATAATGCATTTCACGTTTGCGGGCAGAGATTCCCCCGCGACGTTCATGGCGGTTGCCGCACCCATCGACTCGCCAAAGACCAGGATGCGCGCCTCGGGGTCAGCCTGAACGATTTGCTCGATCCGTGCGACGATGTCGAGTCGCTCGGGCCAGCCCATGCCGATGTAGCCACCGCCGGAACGCTCGTGGGCGCGGGCGGCAGGTGCGAGCACGTTCATGCCGCGGTCGTGGAATCGCTTGACGTATCGGGCCATACCGATGGGCTCGTTGGTATATCCATGCAGGCAGACGGCGTAGTCGTGCGTGCTCTCCGACGCAGCAAAATACCAGGCGGCAAGCTCGGTCCCGTCGTCCGCGGTGAGGCTGCTGCTTTCGCGGTTTTCCTTAAACCACGCCCGTGCCTCGCCCTCCTCGGCGTCAATCTGCTCGCCCTTTTCGGCGTCCTTGCCGTCCTGCATCATCTTCATGGTGTAGGGTGCGCGAGGGTTCAGGGCAAAGTCGAACAGAAAGTTGCCGGTAAAACCGAGCAGCGCGACAACGAGCACCAGCGCAATAACACCGGCTATCTTAAGTTTTCGATGGTGATGTGAGCTTTGGTCCATGCGGCCTTCTCCTCTAAGATGTTAATGCGTCAACAATTAAACGAAGCGCATTATGGATGTTCACCGTTGATGCGTCAACAAGCAAAGAATGGGTAAACAAAGGGTCACGTATGGTGCAAATTTCGCACGTACCTAGACGCTTTGATATAGTGTTGAGAATTATTTACGTTGGAGGATGTAACCGGCATGTCCGATTCGAGCGACAGTTCCAAGCCGCGACCTAAGGCCGCGGCCGTTCCGCAGTACACGGTGGGCGAGGAGATCATGAACTCCGTCACCCATGGTGTCGGCTGCCTGCTGGGTATCGCGGGCCTGGTGCTCCTGATCGTATTCGCTGCCCTGCGCGGCGGAGGCCCGGCCCACATGGCCGCGGCGATTGTCTACGGCGCCAGTATTATTCTCGAATACCTTGCCTCCACGCTCTACCATGCGATTCAGCCCTCGGGCGCCAAGCGCGTGTTCCGCATTATCGACCACAGCTGTATCTATCTGCTCATTGCCGGCAGCTATACGCCGTTTTGCCTCATTACGCTGGCAAACGACGGTGGTCCCGTGCTGTTTTTTGCCGTATGGGCCATCGCCATCGTCGGGATCGCCCTCGAGTGTTTTTTGTGCGAGCGCCAGCCGCATTGGGTAAGCGGCCTGGTCTATCTGCTGATGGGCTGGCTCGTCGTCTTTAAGCTGCCCGAGCTCGTGTCGCTGCTCAACCCCGTGGCACTTGCTCTGCTCGCTGTCGGCGGCGTGTGCTACACCGTGGGCGTGCCGTTCTACATCGCCAAAAACGTGCGTTACCTGCACAGTGTGTTTCACTTGTGGGTGCTCGCCGGCAGTATCTTCCAGTTCATGGCGGTGATCCTCTTCGTAATCTAGCGATCGCGTCTGTGCCCGCGGGCCCATCCGAGCGGCCGCCGGGCGCAACTGCCCTATCCGTCACCTACGCTTACTACCTAACGTCCCGAATCTTGGAGGTTCGAGAAACTCCCGATGGACATAACCATCTCCCTTATCACCGCTCTCGTTTTGACCCTCATCAACGGCTACTTTTCTATGTCCGAGATGGCGCTCACCACGGCCAAGCGCGCCGTGCTGGAGCACGAGGCCGAGGAAGGCGACAAGCGCGCCGAGCGTGCCATTAAGCTGGCTGCCGACTCCGACCAGCTGCTCGCCACCATCCAGGTCGCCATCACGCTCGTGGGCTTCGCCTCGTCCGCCGTTGCCTCGACGAGCCTGTCCGACCCGCTCGCCACGTGGCTCATGAGCTTTGGCATCGCGCCGCTCTCCGCCATCGCGCGCGGCCTGGCACCGGTCATCATCACCGTCGCGGTCGCCTTCGTGTCCATTGTGATTGGCGAGCTTGTGCCCAAGCGCATCGGCCTGGCCAATGCCGAGGGTGTGTCCAAGCAGGTCGTGGGACCGTTGTCGTTTTTCCAAAAGATCGCCCGTCCGCTCGTGTGGCTGACTGGCGCTTGCTCCGATGGCCTGGCCCGCATCCTGCGCATCAAGAGTGCCGACGACCGTCAGAACGTCTCGGAAGAAGAGATCAAGTACATGGTCTCGGAGCAGGACGACCTGCTCGACGAGGAAAAGCGTATGATTCATGAGATCTTTGACCTGGGCGACACCGTTGCCCGCGAGGTCATGGTGCCGCGCGTGGACACCACCATGTGCGAGGACGACGAGACGGTCGCCGACGTGTTGTCCACCATGCGCCAGACCGGCTTCAGCCGCATCCCCGTCTATCACGAGGACCCCGACAACGTCGCGGGCATCGCGCACATCAAGGACCTGATCCAGCCCGCGCTCGATGGCAAGGGCGACCAGCCCATCGCCGGCTTTTTGCGCGACGCCACCTTTGTGCCCGACACCAAGGACATCCTGCCGCTGCTGTCCGAGATGCAGACCTCGCACGACCAGATCGTGGTCGTCGTGGATGAGTACGGCGGCACGGCCGGCATCATCACCATCGAGGACATCGTCGAGGAGATCGTCGGCGAGATCGAGGACGAGTTCGACCCCGACAACAAGTATCTCACGCGCCTTTCGCGCCGCGAGTGGCTCGTCGATGGGCGTTTTTCGTGCGATGACGCGATTGAGCTTGGTTGGCCGCTCGAGGAAAGCGATGATTATGAGACCATCGCCGGCTGGATTTTGGAGCTTTGCGACTCGGTGCCCGACATCGGAGAGGTGTTTGAGGTTGCGGGGTACAAGTTTAAGGTGCAGTCGATGCGTGGCCAGCGCATCTCGCTCATTCGCGTGATCGCTCCGGCCGAAACCGATAAGAAGGATTCCGAGTCTTCGGTAGACGAGCCGACGACGTCGGGTGCGGGTTCCGCGAATCCGCACGACGGCGACGAGTAGGGCAAGGAAGAGTAGGGGAGAGTTATGGCAGGCCTGTTCAACATCCTTAAGGTCACCGTCAGTGAGGACAAGATCTGCGCGCATGTGCTGGTGAACCCCGGCATGCCGCTCATGACCTCGGAGGACATCGAGGCCACGGCGCGCGTGTACTACCTGGTGCCGGCGATTGCCAAGCACCTGTGCCTGGGCGATTCCGGCCGTGAGTTCCAGGACTGCATGGGTCAGACCGAGCTCTGCCATCTGCTGGAGCACGTGGCGGTCGAGCTCATGAACGAGACCGGTCTTGCCGGTAGCATCTCGTGCGGCCGCACGCGCGTAAGCGAGCATGACGAGCGTGTCTTTGAGGTCGAGCTTTCGTGTCCCGACGACGCACTGGCCATCGGTGCGCTGTCGTCGGCCACCTTTATGATGGACTGGGCGTACCTGCACGCCGACCAGCCTGCCCCCGACGTGGAAGGCACGGTTGCGGGCCTGCGCAACCTGGTGCTGGGCATGCGCGCCGAGGCCGAGGGCAAGGATCCTCACGAGGCCGTCGCCGCTGCGAACGGCGAAGATGCTGCCGAGGACGAAGGCGCTGACGAGGGCGATGTGCCGGTCGACGCCGAGCCCGTTGCCGATGCGACCGCCGAGCCCCAGGGCGTCCCCAACTTTGACGACGAGCCCCAGGTGGCGATTGATACCGAGGGCGCGGTTGCCGAGAACCACGAGGCCTCCGCTGCCGTCTTTGGCGGTGCGGCGACGGTTCCGGCAGGACCTGCGCATGAGGGCGGCCTGCCGCTCGTGGACGGCGCCGGCGAGGACCCGGGTGCCACGGTGGCCATGCCGGCTATGCCTCAGGAGTAGGCCTGCGCGTTTATCACCATCACGTACCTGCGCCTTTGCCGTACGCAGATGAGCGGAGCGGCAAGTGATGCGCTGCGGGTATAATGGATAGCATTCAAACGGTGGGCACCGACGTGCCCGCAGGAGAGGAATGATCATGGGTAAGACTTTCAGCTTTGTCTCCGGCGCACTTTTTGGTGCCGCTGCCGGCGCTATTGTCGGCGTTGCCTTGGCCCCGCGCTCGGGCGCCGAGACTCGCGCCATGGCTGCCGATATCGCCAACGACGTCTGGGACAATATGCGCGACACCTACGAGCACAGCGCCGAGGAGGCCCGTGCTGCGGTGAATGACTTTGGCCCGATGGTCGACGCCAAGACCGACGACCTGCGCGCCAAGGTCGACCTGGCCCGCGAGCGCATGGACCAGCTGCGCGAGCAGCTCAACGACGCCATTTCGGGCGGCAACGTGACGCCCGCCGCCGACGTCGTGGTCGAGAACGCCGTCGAGGCTGATACCGAGGCTGCGGAGCCCTCGACCGAGGCATAATGCGCGCCGGGGATTTTGTCGGCGCCAAGATCTATCGCAAGCCTACCGAGGACAAGCGCACCAAAAAGGACGGCACGCCGCGCAGCCCTAAAAAGCTCGGAAAGATTCACTTTCCGGTCTTTACCCCGGGCGGTACGCGCGTGGTCGGCTTTATGGTCCGCCAGTCCGATATCGCGGGCATGATCGAGCGCCCCGATCGATTCGTAGCGCTCGACGCCATTGGTGTCTACGAGGGCGCCATTGCGGTCGATGACGTCAGGGACACGTACGATGCCGCCGCCGCCAAGCGCCTTGACATTAACCTGGACGATTGCATCATCTGGGTCGGTATGGACGTGCGCACGGAATCGGGCGACGTCGTGGGCTATTGCTCGGACGTTGAGTTCAAGCCACGCTCGGGCATCGTGCAGGCATTCTATGTGACCGCCGGTGCTGCTTCGAGTGTTTTGGTTGGCGACACGCAGGTGCCGCCGACGATGCTGCGCGGCTACGAGAACGGCGCGATGGTCGTCTCGGACGAGGTCAAGTCGCTTGGGTATTCGGGCGGTGCGGCTGCCAAGGCCGCCGAGGCCAGCATCGTGGTGAGCGACAAGGTCAAAAAAGGCGCCAAGGTGCTCGACGACAAGGGATCGGTTGCCGTGGACAAGGGCAGTCGCGCACTGGGCAAGCAGCTCGGCAAGACGCGCGGCATGTTCAAGGCCTTTAAGGACGAATACCAAAAGGCGAGCGGAAGCTCGTCAAAAGCTACAAAATAGCGACGTACCAAATGATGGGAGGCAAGCCGGAGACCTGTTGCTCCGGCTTGCTGTGTTTATGGGGGAGGGCACATGCGCCAAAACGGATCCAACTTAAACGGGCGTTCGGGTACGCGTCCGACGGTGCGCCGCGATCTGGGGCAGCTGCCCAGCGGTCAGTGCAAGCGTCACCGTAAGCCCGGCGCGATGTACCTCAACCATAGCCGCGGCTTTAGCGATCGCAGCGCGCGCATCGGCAACAGCCGCACACCCCGTCGTTCGTCTCGCCTGCCCTATGCGCTCATCGCCGTGGGTTGCGCACTCGTGTTGTTTATCGCTGCCGTCGTGGGCTACGTCAACCGCAGCGTGGACGTGGAACTCAACGGCCAGAAGACCGCGGTGCGCGTGGGCTCTACGCTGCAGAATCTCATCGACGAACAGGATTTGACTGACACCTACGACGCAGGCGACCTGCTGGCCGTCGATGACAGCGTGCTCAAGCGCCATGGGGGCGAAAAGCTGTCGGTGAAGGTCGACGGCAAGCGCGTGAAGCAGGGCAAATGGGATAGCCGCGAACTTGAGGGCGGCGAGAAGGTGACGGTCAAGGATGGCCGTAACACCTACGAGAAGCACGAGGTTCAGGCTGCGGTTATCGAGCCCAAGCTCAAGGTCGAGGGCATGGGCGCTATCGAGTATGTGCAGACGTGGGGTGTCCAGGGCCGCTCCGAGGTGTGGGTTGGTGAGCAGTCGGGCAAGACGCAAGACCGCGGCGAGGTCGTGCCCGCCACCGATTGCGTTGTTGCGTGCGCCAGCGTGGCGCCCAAGGGCAACAAAAAGTACGTGGCGCTGACGTTTGACGAGGGTCCGAGCGGCGCTACCAAGCAGATCTTGCAGGTGCTCAAGGAAAAGGGCGTCACCGCGACGTTCTTCCTTTCGGGCGATGCGGCCGAGGCTTCGCCTGCCACGGCCAAGGCGATTGTCGATGCCGGGTGCGAGATCGGATCCAACAGCTACAGCGACGATTCGCTCAAGGGTCAGGACCGTGAGGCGGTACGCGAACAGATCACGAAAGGCATCGATGCGATTAAGTCGGCGACCGGCGTGAAGACGATGCTGCTGCGTGCTCCCTACGCTGCCTTTGACGAGCAAAACTGGATTGATGCGATGGACCTGGTCTCCGCCGTGGTCTCGTGGAATATTGACTCGGGCGACTGGCTGCTCAACGGTGCCGACGAGCAGGTCTCGACGGTGCTCGATTCGGTGACGCCGGGCAATATCGTGCTGCTCACCGATAGAGACGAATGCACCGAGCAGACGCTCGAGGCGCTGCCGCAGATTATCGACGGCCTCATTGCCGACGGCTACAAGATCGTGACGCTTAGCGACCTGGTCAAGACGGACACGTCGCTGAGCAAAAAGCTCACCTCGCTGACGAAGGTCACCATGCCCAAGGACGCCATGTTCCCCCAACTTGTCGAGGACGACGACACCACAGAGTAGTCATTGGAAAGTCGTTTAAGAACGTCCCCAATGGCTATGTCACGGATGCGTCAGCGTTTGGTATGCCTGCAATGTGCAGCGCATAAATTCGATGCCGCAGGGCGATGCTGATGCTATAGTTACTGCGGTTAATGAGGGTCAAGAGAAAGGTTACAGGTGAAATCCAAACCTCGACCATACAGTCGATGACCCCATGCAGGTGCTTTTTGCGCATGCACGGGGTGTAAGCGTCGAGCGGCGTGTCGCCCGCGCATGCGTATACATATCCAGAAGCCCCCGGACGCCGCACGCGCAGCCGCGCCCGGAGGAATAATGATGGGGAGCACCATTGAATTATCTGAGTGAGATGCTCAAATTGCCAGTCTTGGCCGTCGACGGCGAAAAGCTCGGCGTGGTCAACGATTTTGGCATTGCTACCGGCGAAGTTTTTCCGCACGTGACGTCGCTTGCGTTCCGCGGTCCCGGCAAGACGCCGTTCATGATCAGCTGGCGCAAATGGGTCGACCGCATCGACGAGACGGGCGTGTATCTCAATACGTCTGCCACCAATATTCGCTTCTCGTACCTGCAGCCGACCGAGCTCCTGCTGGCGCGCGATGTTCTCAATAAGCAGATTGTCGACACGCAGGGCATGAAGGTCGTGCGCGTAAACGACATCAAGTTTTCCATGTCGGGCGAAAATCAGCTGCGCCTGCTGGGTGCCGAGGTCGGCGCCCGCGGTCTGCTGCGTGCAATCAGCCCCGCGCTCGAGCACGTCGTCGAGGGCTTTATGAAGCACCTGGGCAAGCCGCTCAGCGAGGACATCATCGCTTGGTCCTACATGGATCTGCTCGACCGCTCGACCAAGAACATTCAACTCTCGGTGTCGCACAAGACGCTCTCCGAGCTGCATCCGGCAGATATCGCCGACATCATCGAGCAGCTCGATCCGCGCCTACGCGCGCAGGTGTTCGCCCAGCTCGACACCGAGCAGGCGGCCGAGGCCATCACCGAGCTCGACGACGACGAGCTCATGACCGAGATGCTCGAGGGCCTGTCCGACCGCGAGGCGTCCACGATGCTCGCCACCATGGACCCCGACGACGCGGCGGCCCTCATCGAGGAACTCGACTACGAGAAGGCCGAGAAGCTCCTGCGCCTCATGGGCGTCAAGGAGGAGAAGGCCATTCGCAACCTGCTGGGTTACGAGGAGGATACCGCCGGCCGCATCATGACCAGCGAGTTCGTGGCGCTGCCCGCCACGGCCACGGTCCAGGACGCCATCGACGCGTTGCGCGGTTTGGATGAGGACTTCGAGAGCATCTACTACGTGTACACCACCGACGCCGAGGGCGCGCTCACGGGCGTGCTCTCCATGCGCTCGCTCGTGGTGGCTGAGCACGATGCGCGCCTGAAGGACCTGGCGTTCCGCGATGTGGTGTGGGTCGCCCCCGACCTGGACCAGGAGCTCGTGGCCGACGAGATGACCAAGTACGACCTCGTGGCCATCCCCGTGTGCGACGAGAACCGCCATATCCTGGGTATTGTCACGGTCGACGACGCCCTTGACGTCATTGCCGAGGAGCATGCCGAGGACCTGCAGATCGCGGGCGTCTCGGTGGGCGAGAGCAACGCCGGCGAGTCCACCCATGCGTTCACCTGGTTTGCCCAGCGTCAGTACTGGGTCGTGGTGTGGGCCATCGCCGCGTGCGCCATCGCCGCCATCGTGGTGACGCCGCTCTCCAACATCGACCTCACGTACCAGGACATGGGGATCGAGGGCGCGCGCGACATGATCACGAGCCAAGGTCTCATGGCGCTCATGCCCATCTCCATCATGCCGGTCGTGCTCATGGCCTCGATGCGCATGGTGTCCTTTGTTAAGAACAGCTACCTCGAGTACGACGAGCGCGACGATGAGCCCAAGCCCTACTTCGGCTTCTTTATCAAGACGACCTTCATTGGCGTGGTGCTTGCCGGCGTGGTGTTCCTGTGCGGGGAGCTCATGGCAACGACGCTGTTCGCCGAGGCCAATCCCTGGGCGGCCAAGACGCTGCTCGGGTGTTTTAAGAGCGCGGCGATGGTGATCGCCGCCACGTATGCGAGCGCAGTGGTCTATTTCTACATCCTGTTCCGCAGCGACGAGAAGGACCAGAGTGTCTCGGGCACCTCGTTGACCTTTGCGGCGGTGCTGTTGTCCGCCCTTGCCTACACGATCCTCGGCTCCATGCCGCTTCTGTAGGGTGATGGAGTCATGGAGCAATCGACAAAGAAGAAACTGACGGTCGCGGCGGTGCTGGGCGCCATGGGGCCGGGCCTGCTGGCGGCGCTCTCCGGCAACGACGCCGGCGGCATCGCCACCTATTCGAGCGCGGGCGCGAGCTACGGATACGCCACGCTGTGGATGCTGCCCGTGATGGCGTTGCTGCTCATCGTGGTGCAGGAGACGGCCGCGCGCTGCGGCTGCGTGACAGGTAAGGGCTTCGCCTCGCTCATTCGCGAGAAGTTCGGCGTGCGCAAGACGGCGCTCGCCATGATCGCGCTGCTCATCGCCAACACGGCGGTTACCATCTCGGAGTTCGCGGGCATCGCGAGCGGTTTGGCGCTGTTCGGCATCCCCAAGACGGTGTCCGTGCCGCTGATGGGCCTGCTCATCTGGCTGCTCACCATGAGCGGCAGCTTTAGGCGCATCGAAAAGATCCTGCTGCTTGTGAGCTGCGTGTTCGTGACCTACGTGGTCGCCGCCTTCCTGGCCGGCCCCGACTGGGGCGCGGTGGCCGCCTCCACGGTGACGCCGCACTTGATTCCCGAGCCGGGCTACGTGTCGCTTTTGGTGGCGACCATCGGTACCACTATCGCGCCGTGGATGATCTTTTTGGCGCAGAACAACGTGGTGGACAAGAACGCCGACGAGTCCGACATCGTGCTGCAGCGCATCGACACCACCACCGGTTCGGTGATCGCCTGCGCCATCGCGTGGTTCATCATCATCACGACGGGCGCGGTGCTCTACCCGGCGGGCATCCAGGTGGCCGACGCCGCCGACGCCGCCCTGGCGCTCGAGCCCATCGCCGGCGAGTTCGCCACCGTGCTGTTCGCCGCCGGCTTGGTGGCGGCGAGCTTCTTGGCCGCGTGCGTGCTGCCGGGCGTGACGTCGAGCGCGATCTGCGAGGCGTTCGGCTGGGAGCGCGGCGCCGACCGCAATTGGAGCGAGGCCCCCGTGTACCGCACGATCATCACGGTGATCATCGTGGCGTCCGCCGCGCTCGTGATCATGCCGGGCGTGGACCTGTTCCAGATCATGATGAGCGCGCAGGTCATCAACGGCGTGCTGCTGCCCATCCTGCTCGTGTTCCTCGTCTTTATCGCCGGGGACAAGCACATCATGGGCCGTTACAAGAACAGTCGCCTGTGGGACGTGCTCACTTGGGCGACTATCGGCGTGATTACAGTGCTCACGGTCGTCATGTTTGTGCTGCAAGCGATGGGCTACAGCGCTTAACGCCCACTTTTGCTTCCGAACAGGCCGCAGCGATGGGCTGCGGCCTGTTTTTTGTCTGCTATAGGGTGTTAGTTATATAGCAATGGACAAAAAATGCCAAATATGAGTGCTGTTGCTAAGTGAATAGCATTTACATCCTAAAAGATAATGAACATAGCCTTTAGTATGTTCATTAAAATTGGCTCCAATACGCCTTAAACCAGTCAGGTTGGCTGCTTTGGGGGTTGTAGGGGTCGCTCGGACGTCATTTTTGGTGGTTTTGCCTGCTACTAAAATGGTAACAGTACTCATATTTGCCCTTTTTTGCCCACAGACCTTTGAGGGTGCGGCGAAAAGGGCTTGTTTTGATTGTTTGGAGCAGGCGCGAGGCGCGGAAACGATGTCTGGAGCGACGGAGCGGCCTGGAATTCATCCGTAGAGGTCTTCATTGGCTGCGCTAGGAGTGTCCCTAGGTACCGGCACATAAGGAACGTCCCTAACTGCCGGAGGGGGCGTCTGCCGTGGCAGACGCCCCCTCCGGATGTGGGAAGTTTGCGCTGCAGGTTACTTGTCGGTGCCCAACTTGTGCGGCTCGAGAGCGAGCGCATTGACGAGCGCGTCGGTGGCAGACTTGACGGCTGCCGGCTGCGGATCGTTGACGTGATCCTCGGGATGCACGGGCAGGTCCTTCTTGACTGCATCGTGGATCAAGTTGAGGTACTCAGTCACGCCAGTGGTCGATAGATGCGTGCCATCGCCATCGAACAGGTCGTTGCGGTTGGCACTGTATCCGTACCAATCGATAACGCGCACGTTCTTGTAGCGCGTAGCGGCGTTGGCGATGGCCTGGTTGGTAGAGCCAACCCACGGCTGCGGGCTGCGCGTGTTCACAAACACCACAATACGCTTATCTCCTGCATCGGCCATGATGGCGTCGATCTGGTCGTCGGTTACCAAGCCGTTGGTGCCCAGAGCAAAGACCACGATCTTGCCGGCAAGGTTCTGCTGGATATAGCCCTCAAATGTCGCGCGGCCCGCATCAAACTGGCGGCCCTTTTCGGCATCGATATGGCTGTGCGGGAACACGCCGTCAAAGGTGTCCACGGCACGCAGCGACACGGAGTCGCCGATCATAAGCAGATCGTAGGAGCCATCGGGGAAGCCGTCGTTGTCCTTGTCGGTGTCGTCGGCCGCCCGCTGGTCGGTGGGCGCGGTGTTCTTGGCTTCCTTGTTCAGAACTTCGGCGCCCTCGCCGCTCAGCGCAGACGTCTCGGGCACAAAGATCAGTCCGCCCAGTGCAATGACCAACACGACAGCGCAGGCTGCGCAGGCAGGGACGTGCGCGCGCACCCAGTTGGCGGGCGTGGCGGTGCCGTCGCGGAACTCGGATACGGTGCGGCCGAAGGCGCCCTTCCTAAACGGCGTTTCGATAAAGCGATATGAGCATTCGGCCACGGCGACCACCACAAGTACCTGCAAGATGTACTGCCACCAGGGCGTATCGTTGATGTTGGCGACCGGGTTCATAAGCAGAAGCAGCGGATAGTGCCACAGGTAGATGCTGTACGAGCGCTTGCCAACCCACACGAGCGGCTCGGCGGACAGCGCGCGGGCAACCATTCCCTGGGGCTGCACGCAGGCTGCGATGACCATGAGCGTGAGGATCGAGCACAGCAGCGTGCCTCCGCGATACTGGAACGCGGTGTAGCCGTTGGTGAGCGCGACCATGGCGGCAAGGCCAACCAGACCCACGACGCCCAATACATCGATGGATGCGGGCGAGGACCAAAAGCGCACGAGGGCGCTCGGCTGTGCCGGGACGGTCTCGGCTGCGCCGTCGGTCGTAGCGTCATGCTTGCTTTCGGCGTTCTTGCCGTGCTTGGCGGCGCCAGCCAGGCGATTGAGCCCCAAACGACGAGCGAGACGCACCGGCGCCAGGTCGCGATCGGGGATAAAGGCCATCCAGGCACCTAGCAGCAGCGAGAACACACGGGTGTCGGTGCCGTAGTACACGCGGCTGGGGTCGGCGGCGGGGTTATAGAGCACCATCATGGCGATGGCGGAGACAGCAGCCAGGCCCAGAACCACGCGGCGCGTGTTGGGTTTGCTCACATGCATGGATACCATGGCAAACAGCAGTGGCGGCCAAATCAGGTAGAACTGTTCCTCGATGGCAAGCGACCAAAAGTGCGTGAGCGGCGAGGGGTCGCCTAGAGCATTGAAGTACGAGACGTTTTGGGCAATCTGCCACCAGTTGTTGAAGAACAGCAGCGACGGCAGGATGTCGGGGCGCATCTTGGTGAGCATCACGTGGTTGAAGACGGTGCACAGCGCGCAGGTCACCACCACGACGGTCACCACGGCGGGGACCAGGCGACGGATGCGGCGGATCCAGAAGCTCTTGAGGTCGATGCGGCCGGTCTTAGCGACTTCGTTGAGCAGCAGGCGTGTGATCAGATAGCCCGAAAGCACGAAGAAAATCGTGACGCCGAGCAGACCGCCCTGCGCCCATGTGAGGTTGAGGTGATAGAGCACCACCGCGACGACGGCAAGCGTGCGCAGGCCGTCAAGGGCAGGGATGTAGCGGGACTTGGGGCGAGCAGGCGTCTGCTCCGCGGCGGGAGTGTTGGCGTGGCCCGTGTTGTTGGCAGAAGCGCGATGGGGGCTCGCGGTGCGTCGCGGCTCGTTGGCACGGCGTTCGCCCTTCACGCGTTCGTGCGGCGCCGGCTCGTTGCCCGTGTGGCGTCGACCGCGCGAGCCCGATTGCGAGAATTGTTCCATAAAACATCATCCAATGACGAGAATAATCAGCACGTATTCATTGTAGCTGCCTGCTCCTGTGAATGCTTGCTGCTGGCGCAAGCTCAAGCGCGCGTCCACATCAAAGTGGACTAAAGTTATAGGGGGTGCGAGAGTGCACAATCGTTGGTCGACGGTGGGCGCAAAGCCTGAAGACGAGGAGGTTTCCATGGCAGATCGCGGCATCGTTGCGGTGTTCGGCAGCATGAACATGGACCTTTCGGTGGCGTGCGAGTGCATGCCGCGCGCGGGCGAGACAGTCGGTGGTAGCGGTTTTATCACCAACGCCGGCGGTAAGGGCGCCAACCAGGCCGTCGCCGCTGCGCGCATGGGTGCGCGCACGTGCATGATCGGCGCGGTCGGTCGCGACGCGTTCGGCGCGTCGCTCGTGGCGGGGCTCCAAGACGCCGGCGTGGACTGTGACTTTGTAGTGCATCGCGATGACGTGGAGACCGGTACCGCGACTATCATTCGCTGTGAGAGCGACAACCGCATCATACTGTCACCGGGCGCCAACCATGCGCTTGCGGGCGCGGACGTTGCCTGCGCGCTGAGGCGTCTGGTGGCCCATGAGTTCGACGGCGACGCCAGCGAGATTGCCCCGGCTGCCGGAAGCGTCTTTATCGCCCAGGGCGAATGTGACCTTGCGGCGACGGCCGAGGCACTTGTTTGCGCTCACGAGCTGGGGTTCTATACGGTCTTTAATCCAGCGCCTGCCTGCGAGCTGCCTGCGGAGGTCTGGCCTGCGGTCGACCTGGTCTGTCCCAACGAGACCGAGTGCCAGGTGCTGACGGGAATCTTGCCCGCGGACGATGCAAGCTGCGTCGCGGCGCTCAACGTCCTGCTCGCTAGGGGTGCCGGAGCTGCGGTCATCACGTTGGGCGGTGCCGGCTCGGTTACGCTCGGCGATGGCGGTGAGCTGCTGCGCATGCCGGCACTTTCGAGTACGGTAGTCGATACCACGGCCGCCGGCGATACGTTTATCGGCGCGTTGGCGGCGGCTCGCCTAGAGGGCTTGCCGCTCTTTGAGTGCATGACCGCGGGTGCTCGCGCCTCGGCAGTGACGGTGTCGCGCTTGGGCGCTCAGCAATCGATTCCCACGCGCGCCGAAGTTGAACATTGGTTTGGTTAAACGATAAAGACGGAGAAGCGGAGTAGAACAATGGCAATCAAGAAGCTGATCCTTGATCTGGATATGGGTGCGGACGATGCGATGGCGCTGGCCTATGCCATCGCGAGCCCCGAGGTGGAGCTCGTGGGCATCACCACGTGCTTTGGCAACGCGCGCGTCGAGCAATCGGCGCACAACTGCCTGGCGGTGCTCGATCTGCTGGGTCGCCCCGAGGTTCCGGTGTACCTGGGTGCCGACCGTCCTCTGCAGGCGACTGAGCCCTATACGCCGCCGGCGTCCACCGTGCTCATTCACGGCAAGAACGGCATCGGCGGCGCGAGCGTGCCCGCGTCGCCCTACGAGCCGGTGGGAGCGACCTCGGCCGACGGCAACGCGGCGGTCGATTATCTGATCGATGCCGCGCGTACCTATGGTCCCGATTTGGTCTACGTAGCGACTGGCCCGCTCTCCAACCTGGCGCTCGCCCTGGAGCGCGATGCGGCGGCGATGATGTCCATCGGCCGCGTGGTCGTGATGGGCGGCGCCCTTACCGTGCCCGGCAACGTGAGCGCGGGCGCCGAGGCCAACATGGCGAGCGACCCTGAGGCAGCCGACGCGGTGCTGCGCTCGGGCCGTAAGCTCACCATGGTGGGTCTGGACGTGACGCATCGCGTGGTGCTCACACGCCGCGACATTGCCGGCTGGACGGGCTCGGGCACTATGGCTGGCTGCGCATTTGCGAGCATGGTCGAGCACTACATTGGCTCGTACGAGATGAACGCGCCCTACCTGGGCGGCTGCGCGTTGCACGATCCGCTGGCCGTTGCCGTGGCGATCGACCCCACGCTCGTAGGTGCGCTCGGCTGCAACCTGCGTGTAGATCTGCTGGGCGAGTACCGCGGTCGCACCATCTGCGATGAGCGCCGCCTGTCCGATCCGGACAAGAGCGCGCTTGTGGCACTGACCGTGGATGCTCCGCGCTTCCTCGCGGAGTTTAAGGCGCGTATGGCTCACGTCTTGGGCTAAGTGCTTCCTACACCCCGTCTCAAGTAGCTAATTTGGGACGGGGCTTTTTAGCTACCTTGGGGGCTGAAAAAGATAAATTGCATCGTTCCAAATGAGTGCATAATTGCATAATGTATAAGACTATCTGCTGTAAACAGGATGAACACCGTTTACAGTCTAAAAGCGACCGTTAGCCAAATACTTGGCCTTGCCTGCAATCGTCTGTGTTTGCATGGACGAGATGGTCTGCCGATATTGACGTATCGGTGCAGAATCGGAGGCAGCATGAAAGAGTATTTTGGCATTGACGTGGGTGGCACGGCAGTTAAGTGGGCCGTGCTGGGCGAGGATTTTTCCATTCGCGAGCGGGGAAGCCTGCCGACTGATTTTGCTACGGCAGACGAAGCGGTCGAGGCCTTGGCCAGTCTTGTCGAGCCGTATCGTGACCGCGTGTCCGCCGTGGGCGTAAGTGCGCCCGGCGGCATCTATGAGGATGACGCAGACGGCACCATCCATCGCGGCGGCGCGCTCACCTACATGGACGGCTGTCCGCTGGGAAAGCTGCTGCGCGAGCGGTTTGACATGCCGGTGTCTGTTAACAACGACGGTAAATGCTGTGCGCTCGGCGAGTACGCGGCGGGCGCCCTCCGTGGATGCCGCATTGGCGTCGTGCTTGCCATCGGTACCGGTATTGGTGGTGGTATTGTCATCAACGGACACGTGCTTCGCGGCGCACATGGCTTTGCGGGCGAGTTTAGCTTCCTGCGCAACGACGTGACGCAGCCGGCGTCGGGCGGCAGGATGTTTGCCGGCACAGGCGGCTGGCGTGCGCTGCGCGATCTCGTCGTGGCCGAGAAGGACTTACCTGCCGATGGCACGGTGGACGGCCGCCGCGTTTTTGAGTGGGTTGAGGCTGGCGATGAGGCGGCGAAGCGCGCGCTTGACCGCTATGCGCGCACGTTCGACGCCATGCTCGTAAACCTACAGGCGGTGCTCGACCCCGAGGTGTTTGTGATTGCGGGCGGCATTTCGTGCCACCCCGAACTTATCGACGCGCTTCGCGACCAGATGCCCGCGGCGCTTGAGGGCTATGAGGGCATTCTCGCCGGCATCCCTGTACCGCAGGTCAAGGCGGCAGAGCTGGGCAACGACGCTAACCTATACGGCGCCGTGCAGGAGGCTATGCGCCTTTGCGAATAACTACTCTGGCGATGATTTTTCTGGGACGGGGATTAAAAAATCATTTTCTCGTCCCAAAAAAGACTGGTCTTCCGCCGCGCGTCACCAAAATGATTTTTTAATCCCCGTCCCAGAAAAATCATCCGGTGGCAAAAGCACTCAAAAGAGCCCTGTCCCAGATTAGCTACCGAGTAAATGCGCCCGTTGGGGGAATAGTTGTGCCGCTTCGCTTGACAACAGGCTAAACTAGCTAATAAACATTTACTATTCTGTTTAGATTGAATTTGCGGTCGTTTAGTTGCCGAGCCACGGGCGGTCAAGCCACGATGCTCGGCCGCGACCGTTGCTAGGGGGAACGATGGCTAAAGCAAGCGTCCGCGAGATCAGCCGCATTACCGGCTTCTCGCCCGCAACCGTGTCCAACGCACTCAACCGCAAGCGCAGCGTGAGCGAGGAGACCGCCAAGGTCATCCTGGAGTGTGCGCAGTCGCTCGGCTACCAGCAGTCGACGCAGCTCGAGAGCATCCAGTTTGTGCTCGCGCGCAAGACGGGTGCCATCCTGGACGAGAGCACCTTCCACCCTGCGGTCATCGAGGGCGTGGAGCGCCAAGCACGCCGCCACGGCATGAGTACGAGCTTTGTCTCGCTCGACTTTAGCGACCTGGACGCCGTGCGCCCGCAGGTCGAGGGCCTTATCGCCGATCCGTCAGCCGCTATCGTGCTGATGGGTACCGAGCTGGGCGAGGAGGACTACGCCCTGTTTGCCAACGCTGCTGCCCACCTGATCGTGCTCGATGGCTGGAGCGATCGCCAGTACTTCGATGCCGTGGTCATCGCCAATACCGATTCGGTGCTGCGCGCCGTTGACCATCTTATCGAGAAAGGTCACAAGCAGATTGGCTATCTAGCGGGCGACCTGCGTATCCGCAACTTTAAGGACCGTGAGCGCGGCTACCGTCAAGCGCTTGAGGATGCGGGCCTTGAGCCCAATCCGGCATGGCATGTCACCCTGGGCACCACACTCGAGGGCGCTTATCACGACATGGGTGCCTGGCTCGACACCGTCTCGCGCGACGACCTGCCGACGGCCTTCTTTGCCGAAAACGACGTACTCGCCGTTGGTGCCATGCGTGCCCTCAACGAGCATGGCGTGCGCGTGCCCGACGATGTGTCGATGATCGGCTTCGACGACCTGTCCGTGGGCGCGTTCTCCAATCCGCCGCTCACCACGGTGCACGTTCCCAAACACGAGGTGGGTGAGATCGCGGTGCGCCGCCTGGTGGGCAACATCCGCAACCCCAAGAGCTATACCTGCAAGACGGCCGTCTCGACCTACTTTGTCGAGCGCCAGAGCGTGCGCGAGCTCTAGGCCGAGCGGCGCTTGATCAGCGACGCTCCCAGCTCAATCTTGAGCGGGTGGTGTTCGGTCTCGTCGATGATCTCGACGATGCGCCGCGCGGCGACAGTGCCCATATACTGCGACGGTACGTTGAGCGTGGTCAGCTGCGGCTGCACGTAGGTGCCACCCACGTGGTTGTCGAAGCCGACGATGCACACATCATCGGGCACGCGATAACCGCGCTCTATAAGCGCCTTCATGGCACCTATGGCAATATCGTCAAAAACGGCGACGTAGCTTTGGGCAAGGGGCTCGCCCGCATCGATGATGCCGAGCATGTTTGCGTATGCGTCGTCTGGAGTGGTGGCGAGTTCGTGGACGATACCGCACTTTTCCGATCCGGCCAGCTGACCGACGGCGTGCTCGTAGGCAAAACGCCGTTCGATGAAGTTGCCCAAGGTGACAGGTGCCGTTAAGAGTCCAGGGGCAGATCCAAGCTTCGAATACAGGTACTGCACGGCAAGCGTCATGCTGGCGGCGTTGTCGATCTTGACCGTGTCGACCCCAACGCTCATGCATGAATCCAACAGCAACAGAGGACAGTCCAGCGACGCAAACGGCATAAAATCCGACTCGAACATCTCTGTCGCAAGGATGATGACGCCGTCGTATTGCGCCTCGGCGATGTTGGCAATCTGCTCCTGTATATTCTCGTATGGCGAGTAGTTCACCAGCGAAAACGAGAATCCCGCGTGTCTTAAGGCGCCTTCGACTCCGGCGAGCATGTCGGAAAAGAAGGGGGTCGAAAAGATACGGCGCCGATTAAAGGCAACCAGTGCGACGGTCCCGCTCTTTTGGCGCTCAAACTTAATCTTGCTAAAGTCGTAACCTAGGGCTTTGGCGGTGCTGAGTACCAGCTGGCGGGTCTTTTCGCTTACGCCGCGTCGGTTGTTAAGCGCGAGGGAGACGGCCGCTGCCGAGATTCCCAGCTGGTCGGCGATTTGTTTTGCAGTGATGGCCATAGTGATTCCTAACGTTCAGTTACTAAAAGTGAGCTTAACACTCAGCTGTTCACTAAGCTAAATATTTAGTAGCTCAACTTAAGAATCGATAGAAGTTAAGTTGCGTCCCCAGTAGAGTTTGTCTCAACAAACGCGACAACAAGGGGGACGAGATGATCAGCGGTATTTCCGAAATGCCCATCACGGATGAAAGCTATCCGTTTTCGAGCGCCGAGCGCTACTGTCATCTGAGCGCGAACGGCTACGTCGAGCGTGAGTATCGCGTTGACGGCACGGCCAACGTATACCGCACTTCTGATGAAGACGGTGGCGTGGAGGTTATGACCGCCGACGCCCCCTATTCCAACCGTATCGTTGTCCGCGCCCCGAAAGATCCGGCGCAGGCAAGCGGCAACGTGGTGGTCGAGATCATCAACCCCACGTCGTTCATGGAAATCGAGCGCATGTGGATCCTGGGCTACGGCGAGTTTGTGCGCTCTGGCGATATCTATGTGGGCATTACCAGCAAGCCCAATACCATCGCCAAGCTCAAGGAATTCAATCCTGATCGCTATGCCTTCATGAGCTGGGCAAACCCAACTCCCGAGCGGCCCTTTGACTTTGATCCGGAACAGCTCGTACGCGACGGCGCGCTTCCCGACATGGACATCTCTTACGAGACTGGCCTGTTTTGGGACATGCTGACCGATCTTGCGTGGCTCTTGCGCGGAGACTCCGACCTTAACCCGATCCGCGACTATCCTCGCCAGGCAATTTGCCTTACAGGATGGTCTCAGTCCGGCGCCTACCTGTTCCGCTACCTTAACAGTTTTGCCTATCGCGAGGAGGTGCGCCGTGACGGCCGCGTGTTTGACGGATACCTGTCTGGCGGTGGCATCCATTCGATGTGCATTCCCGTCAACCAGTATGAATGCTGCCGGGAATACGCACACCATCTACTGCGTGTGGAGCACGTCGAGGAGCCGTTTATCGCCCTTCAGACCGAAAGCGAGAACGGTCGCTTTGAGAGTTGGCGCACGCTTATGCCCGATAGCGACGATCCCGATTTTAAGTACCGGCTGTACGAGGTGACGGGTGCTTCCCACGATACGCAGTGGAGTTACGTCGACTATTACCAAGACGACGAGGATCTTAAGCGTATCGACCATCTGCCGGTGTATGTCGGTAAGCATGCCGAGGCAAACGCCTATCCGTCGCAGTATCTGTTCCATGCTGCATTCCGTAACCTGTTCCGCTGGGTCCGTACGGGTGCGGCTCCGGCAACCTGTCCACGCATTGAGCTGGACGCGAACGGCGAGAACGTAAAGGATGCCCTGGGAAATACCAAGGGCGGACTTCGCACCTGCCTGCTCGAGCATCCGTTTGCCCGCTACTCCAACACGAGCTTGGTGGAGCCGGGGCAGGGCACAGTCGATAAGACGAGCGATAAGGACGGGCTGTTTGGCCACATGGAGTCGTTCTCGGCATCGATGCTCAAAGAGCTGTACGGGTCGCTCGAAAACTATCGCGCTCTGTGTGAGCGCGATACGGCGATCGAGGTGTCACAAGGCTTTATTTGTGCCGAGGATGCCCAGGCGATCGTTGACTTTGCCATGGCATCCGCCCGTGAGCGAGGACTGAACTAGCAAGACTAAGACCAGAGAGGGGTCTGCAATGGATATGACGTTGAATCAAGATGCCGTTGCCGAGATTTGGCGACCGGTTGTTCTGACGTTTGAGAGCGCCTGTTCGTTCGATAACCCGTTTTTGGATGTTGAGATTTGGGCGGAGTTCACCGGCCCGAGCGGCAGGGTAATTCGCCGTGAGGCCTACTGGGACGGCGAGCGTATCTATCGCGTGTCGTTTGCTCCGACCGAGCTCGGCGCTTGGAGCTATGTTATCGAGGCTCCTGAGCAGACCGGCCTTAATGGCCGCACGGGCAACGTCGAGGCCGTGCCGTACGAGGGCGAGCTCGATCTGTACCGCCACGGGTTTATCCGCGTTGCGGACAATCCGCACGTGTTTGCCTATGCGGATGGCACGCCGTTCTTTTGGCTGGGCGATACCCATTGGGAGTTTGCCTACCGTGAGAGCTGGGATGCATCGAACCACCCCGGCATGACAAGCCAATTTCGCGGCATGGTCGACCTGCGTGCCGAGCAGGGCTTTACCGTCTATCAGACCAACCTGCGCTCTGACATGGGCGCAGGTGATCGCTATTGGATTGACGGTGGCATGGCCAAGGGTGTGGAAGATGTGCCTAATGTGGCCTTCTACCAGCGGGAGCTCGACCGCCGTATGGCCTATATCGCCGATGCGGGCTTAGTCAATGCGCTTGGGCAAGCGTGGGCGTTTGCCATTCTCGGCGAGCATGCCGTGGAGCACCAAAAGCACCTCGCCCGCTACCTGGTGGCGCGCTATGGTGCATATCCGATGGTGTGGACGCTTGCCGGCGAGGTTGCCGGATACCGCAAAGAAGGTCGAGCCGCCATGATTGACGGCTGGCGTGAGGTCGCCTTGGAGATTGAGGCACGCGACGGCTATGGTCACCTGGCGACAGCGCACTATACCAACGAGCGCCCCTTTGCCGATTACTACCAGGATGAGCCCTGGATGGACTTTACGCTCAACCAAGCCGGTCACGGCGATTACATAATCAAGGCAAGCGACTACTTTGACTATCTGGCAGCTCATGACGACAAACCCTTCGTTGAGGGCGAGGCACTCTACGAGTTTTGCTCGACGCTCGAGGAGATGGGTACGCGCCTGTGCACCGCAGACATGCTGCGCCGTGTGGCGTATATCTGCATGCAGGCCGGCGGCGCCGGCTATACCTACGGAGCCCAGGGAATCTGGGACAACGTGTGGGAAAGCCCTGAGGAGCTCGACCCCTTTATGGCGATCTTCAACCGCTTTGGCATTACTTGGGCCCAGGCGGTAGACGGAGAAGGTGCGGTCCAGATGGGCTACATGCGCTCCTTCTACGAAGACAATCACTTCTGGGAGCTCGCTCCCTACGAAACGACTGATGCGGGCAACCTGTTTGCCAACAAGGCTCCGCTGGCAACCGCCAACCAGGACCTTTCGCGCATCGTCGCGTACTTTGGCGATACCGTGCGCCAAAAGCTTGCTATCGAGGGCGTGCCGACGGGCGCTGCCTATGCAAGCCGATGGTTTAACCCTCGCACGGGCGCATACCGTGACGGCGAGGACGCCCTTGCCGGCACGGGCAGCATCATTCTGCCTGACAAACCCGGGGTTGGGGATTGGCTCCTCGTCCTCGAGCTCAAGGCGTAACCATATTTCCATTGGTCATAGGCGGGAAAGAGTCGGCCGCAATTTCCCGTTTGACAGCTAGATGAATCGTTTAGAGAGGATCAGTGAACACAAATGAGCGTTCTCGATTCGATGCAGGGCTTCCTCGAGAAGCACGTGGGCCCCATTGCCCACAAAGTGAGTAGCTTTAACGTCGTAAAGGGCCTTATGTCCGGCATGATGGCGACCATGCCCGTTACGCTGGGCGTGGCGCTGCTCTCCATTATCAACGGGCTGCCGATCCCGCCGCTGCAGGCGTTCCTTGCCAGCACCGGCATGTCGGCGACGATTACCGACGTACTGGTCGTAACCATGAACCTCGGCGCCATCTACATGTGCGCCTCGGTCTCGTACTCCTACGGCAAGGTGCTCGGGAACAAAGGCCTTACGTCGACGGTTGCGGCTATTGGCGTTTTGCTCCTGCTGATTCCTCTTGGCCATGCCGAGGACGGCTCGACGTTTATCGCGACCCGTTATCTGGGCAGCTCGGGTCTGTTCGTTGCGCTGCTCGTGGCGTTGATCGTGCCGAAGGCGCTTAACTTCCTTATGAAGCATATCGCCATCCCCATGCCCGATTCCGTCCCTCAGTTCGTTACCGATTCGCTGTCTCCGATGTTCTGCGCCATCGTCATCTTCACCACGGCTGCTCTGGTTAAGTGGGGCATGGGCATGACGAGCTTCGGCGATGTCTTTAACCTCATCAACAGCACCATTGCCACTCCCGTTATGTTCCTGGGCTCCAGCCCCTGGGCCGTTGTCATTTACTTTACGCTGTGCAACCTGCTGTTCTTCTTTGGTATCCACCCCAGCGTCCTGATGGGCGTGTATATGCCGGTTATCCAGGCCTGCGCTCTTGCCAACACCGAGGCATTCGTTGCCGGCCAGCCACTGCCGTACCTGTCGTTCATCATCATGTTCTCTGTCGGTTCTGTTGACGCCCTTGGCATGGAGCTTGCGCTGCTCACGGCCAAGTCCGAGCGCTACAAGGCCCTCTCCAAGATTGCCCTGGTGCCCGCACTCTTCAACATCTCCGAGCCCATCATCTTCGGTACGCCCATTGCCATGAACCCTTATATGTTCATCCCCTACATCCTGCTCAAGCCCGTGGCCTGCATTGCTGCCGCCGTCGGCCTGATGCTCGGTCTGGGCAATGCATTTAACCCGACCATTTCCATGCCGTTTGTCGTGCCGCTGCCCATCAGCAACTTCTTTACGGGCGGCATTGGCCTGGTCGCAATCGTCCTCGCCGCAATCCTGCTGGTCGGACTGCTGTTTATCCCGTTCGTCAAGATGGCCGATAAGGAGGCACTGGCCGAGGAAGCTGCTGCAAAGGCTTCTGCCGAGTAGGTCATTGTCCACAAGTTCGAAGGTTCGGTCGATCGCGTTGATCGCCGAAACATATAAGTCCCTGTGAGGGGTTACAGGAAAGGAACTGCAATGAAAAACATCGTTCTAATGTGCGCCGGCGGCATGTCCACGAGCATCATCATGAAGAACATCAAGAAGGCTGCTGACGCCGAGGGTCTGGAGTGCGAGGTCTCCGCCCACGCCGTCAACGAAGCCGCGACCATTGGCCGCAATGCCGACTGCATCCTGCTTGGGCCGCAGGTTGGCTATGCCAAGGACGAGGTCTGCGCCGCATGTCCCGAGGTGCCGGTGGGCGTGATCCCCATGACCACCTACGGCATGATGGACGGCGTTAAGGCGCTAGCCCAAGCCAAGGAACTGATGAGGCTCTAAGCATGACGACAGAAGAGATTCAGCTTCAGAGCTTTCAGATCATTGCAGGCGTCGGCTGCGCGCGTAGCTGCTATATCGATGCGATTCACCTGGCCCGCGACGGTAAGTTCGAAGAGGCCGAGGCAAAGATCACGGAAGGCCAGCAGCACTATGCCGAGGGCCACGCTGCACATGGTGGCCTTGTCCAGCAGACTGCCGCCGGCGAGGACCTGAGCATCGACCTTTTGGTCGTTCATGCCGAGGATCAGCTGATGAGCGCCGAGGGCTTTGGCATCCTTGCCAAGGAGTTCGTGGACGTCTATCGCAAGATGGGCGCTTAGCCACCGGCTCTGCCGACAGGCCATTGTTGCGACGCATGCTTGCGCCGAAGAGACGACAATGCGCCCGTTCACATACAGCTACGGATAGAGAGGGTCCTTCGGGGCCCTCTTTTTTGTTCCCCTTGTATGTTCAGATTGTTTACATACCGTTTAGGCTGATTTCTCTACCGTTTACGGGTATTTCGCGTTAAACTTCTAAACAGAAGAGTAAAACATTTAGTAAACAGAACAAAACGAAATATGCGTCTGTTTACTGAACATGTGACTAGGGGAGGACGTACATGGATAAGATCAAGCTCGGTTTTGTGCCCACGCGCCGCAGTATCTTTAGCGCGCCGGACGCGATCAAGTATCGCGGCTTGACGGCTGATCGCCTGCGCGAGATCGGCGTCGACATCGTGGACATCGACGACATTAATGACGAGGGCCTGCTGTTTGACGACAGCCATATCGAGCCTATCGTCAAGAAGTTCCGCGCCGAGGGCGTCGACGGCATCATGCTGTGCCACGCCAACTTTGGCACCGAGTACGTCTGCGCCCGCCTTGCCCGCGAGCTCGGCCTGCCCGTGCTGCTGTGGGGCCCGCGCGACGAGCGCCCCGAGCCCGACGGCACCCGCCTGCGCGACAGCCAGTGCGGCCTGTTCGCCACTGGCAAGGTCCTGCGCCGCTTCCAGGTCCCCTTCACCTACATGACCAACTGCCGCCTGACCGATCCCGAGTTCGAGCGTGGCGTCTGGGACTTCCTGGCCGTGTGCAACGTCGTCAAGACCTTCAAGCACACCCGCATCCTGCAGATGGCCACCCGTCCGTTCGACTTCTGGTCGACCATGTGCAACGAGGGCGAGCTGCTCGAGAAGTTCAACATCCAGCTTTCGCCCATCCCTATGACCGAGCTTGTCCAGGCTGTGCGCGACGCTCAGGCCGACGAGCAGGCCATGTCCGCCATGCTCGCCCACATCGCCGACAGCTTTGAGATCTGCATCCCCGAGGACAAGGTCCCCGCGGTCGCAGGACTCGCCATCGCCATGAAGCGCCTGGTCGAGAAGTACGGCTGCAACGCCGGCGCCATCCAGTGCTGGAACGCCCTGCAGGACGAGCTGGGCATTATGCCCTGCGCCGCCAACGCCATCCTCAACGAGATGGGCATTCCCATCGTATGCGAGACCGATATCCACGGCGCCATCACCGCGCTGATGGTCGAGGCCGCCGACCTGGGCCGTCACCGCGGCATGTTCGCCGACTGGACCGTGCGCCATCCCGATAACGAGAACGGCGAGCTGCTGCAGCACTGCGGCCCCTGGCCCTGCAGCTGCGCGGCCGTCAAGCCCAAGCTCACCTACCCGCTGGCTTTCGACCACCCCGGCGCGCTGACGGCCGAGGCCAAGCACGGCGATCTCACCCTTGCCCGCTTTGACGGCGACAACGGCGAGTATTCGCTGCTGCTGGGCAACGCCCGCGGCATCGACGGGCCGGCCGGCATGGGCACCTACCTGTGGGTTGAGGTCGACAACCTCAAGCGCCTCGAGGCCAAGATCGTCGAGGGCCCCTACATCCACCACTGCGTCGCCATTCACGCCAACGTGGTGCCGGTGCTCTACGAGGCGTGCAAGTACCTCGGCATCCAACCCGACCTGTACGACCCCATTGAAGAAGACGTCAAAGCCTACCTGCGAGGAGAGTAGAAATGGCAACTATCGAAGAGCTTGAGTCCCTGCGCTGGGACCTTCGCCGCGATTGCGTCGATATCATCATGGCTGGCGCCGGCGGCCATATTGGCGGCGACATGTCGGTGATCGACGCCCTCATGACCCTCTATGCCAACCACCTTAACATTTCGCCCGAGACCGTCGACGATCCCAACCGCGACCGTTTTGTGCTCTCCAAGGGCCATGCCATGGAGGCATACTACGCGGTGCTGTGCCACGAGGGCTATCTGGACCTCGACGACGTCAAGGCCCGTTTCTCCAAGTTCGGCAGCCCCTACATCGGCCACCCCAACAACAAGCTCAAGGGCATCGAGATGAACTCCGGTTCGCTGGGCCATGGCCTGCCCGTGGCCGTCGGCATGGCGCTTGCCGGCAAGATGGACGGCCGCGACTACCGCGTCTACACCATCATGGGCGACGGCGAGCTTGCCGAGGGCTCGGTCTGGGAGGGCGCCATGAGCGGCGGCAACTACCAGCTCGATAACCTGTGCGCGCTCGTGGACCGCAACCGCCTGCAGATCAGTGGCAGCACCGAGGACGTCATGAAGCAGGATTCGCAGGAGGAGCGCTGGGCCGCCTTCGGCTGGAACGTGCTCTCCATTCCGGGCAACGACGTCCAAGCCATCGATGCCGCGCTGACGTTGGCCACCGAGACCTGCGGAAAGCCCACGGTCATCATTCTCAACACGGTGAAGGGCTATGGCTCGCCCGTTATGGAGGACAAGGCCGCCTGGCATCATCACCTGCCCAACGATGAGGAATATGCCCAGATCATCGCCGATTTCGCTGCCCATAAGGAGGCCATCAATGGCTAACAAGATCGCCAACCGCAAGGTTATCTGCGACACGCTGCTCGAGGCCGCCGAGACCGATAAGGACATCGTCGTCCTGTGCTCCGACTCCCGCGGCTCCGCGTCGCTCACGCCGTTCTTCGATCAGTATCCCCAGCAGTCCATTGAGGTCGGCATTGCCGAGCAGGACCTGGTGAGCATCGCCGCCGGCATGGCTTCGTGCGGCAAGAAGGCCTGGGCTGCTTCGCCGGCGTCCTTTGTGACCACGCGTTCGTATGAGCAGTGCAAGGTCGATGTCTCGTACTCCAACACCAACGTCAAGCTCATCGGCATCTCGGGCGGCGTGTCCTACGGCGCCCTGGGTATGAGCCACCATTCCGCGCAGGATATCGCCGCCATGAGCGCGATCCCCAACATGCGCGTGTATCTGCCGAGCGACCGCTTCCAGACCGCCGAGCTCGTGCGCGCCCTGGTCGCCGACAACAAGCCGGCCTACATCCGCGTTGGCCGCAACCCGGTCGAGGACGTGTACACCGAGGATGAGTGCCCGTTCCAGATGGACCGCGCCACCTGGGTGCGTCGCGGTACCGATGTGACGATCGTCGCCACCGGCGAGATGGTCCGCCATGCCGTGGACGCCGCCGACCTGCTGGCCGAGCAGGGCATCTCGGCAACGGTGCTCGACATGTACTGTGTGAAGCCGCTCGACGCCGAGGCCGTGATTGAGGCCGCCGGTGCCACGCGCGCCGTCGTGACTGTCGAGGAGCACAGCCCCTTCGGCGGCCTGGGCTCTATGGTCGCGCAGGTGGTGGGCGAGCATTGCCCGCGTCCGGTCAAGTGCCTCTCCCTGCCCGACGCGCCGGTCATCACCGGCACGAGCCCCGAGGTCTTTGCGTACTACGGCCTCACCGGCGAAGGCATTGCCAAGACCGTTGCCGAGTTCCTCGGCAACTAGTAGACACAGACGCTGCGCGGCCGCCAAGCGCCGCACCTTGCCGTTCAAGCCGTCGCTTGCGTACACAAAGTACGCGGCGCTCCTCTTTCACGGCAATCTGCGGCACTTGGCGGTCGCTCGCTCCTTGTCCGCCAGGCTGTCTTTGATTTGGCGGAAGGAATGGGAGAGTACATGAGCAAATACATCATCGGAATCGATCAGTCCACGCAGGGCACCAAGGCGCTGCTGGTGGACGAGGGCGGCCATCTGATTCATCGTGCCGACCGCTCGCATCGCCAGATTGTCAACGAGGCCGGCTGGGTGAACCATGATCCGGCCGAGATTGCCGCCAATGTGCTGGCCGTAGCGCGTGCCGTGGTGGAGGAGACCGGGGTCGACCCGACCGACGTTGCCGGCATCGGCATCTCCAACCAGCGCGAGACCACCGTTGCCTGGAACCGCACGACGGGCGAGCCGCTGTGCGACGCCGTGGTGTGGCAGTGCGCCCGCGCCCGCGAGCTGTGCGACAAGCTGGCCGCGCGCGAGGGTGTGGCCGACCTGGTGCGCGACACGACGGGTCTGGTACTCTCGCCCTACTATCCGGCGGGCAAGATGGCCTGGATTCTCGCGAACGTTCCCGCGGCTGCCGAGGCCGCGGCAGCGGGCGAGCTGTGTCTGGGCACCATCGATGCTTGGGTGGTCTGGACGCTCACGGGCGGCGCGGAGTTTCGCTGCGACTGGTCCAATGCCAGCCGCACGCAGCTCTTCGACCTGCGCCGTGGCTGCTGGAGCGAGCCGGTGTGCGAGGCCTTTGGCATTGATCCGGCGTGCTTGCCGCAGGTGACCGATTCCGACGGCCTGTTCGGCACAACGGACCTGGGCGGCTTTTTGCCGGCCCCCGTGCCGGTGCACGGCGTGCTGGGCGACAGCCATGCGGCCCTGTTTGCGCAAGGCTGCCACAGCCGCGGCATGGCCAAAGCGACCTATGGCACCGGCAGCTCGGTCATGATGAACGTCGGCGACGAGTTTGTCGCCAGCTCGCACGGGCTTTCGAGCTCGCTTGCATGGCGTATGGATGGCGTGACCGAGTATGTGCTCGAGGGCAACGTGAGCTACGCCGGCGCCGTCAAGACCTGGCTGCGCGACGACCTGGAGCTCATCAACAACCCCGAGGAGGTCACCGACCTGTGCTACGCCGCCAATCCGGCGAGCCGCGTCTACTTTGTGCCGGCGTTTACCGGTCTGGGTGCGCCGCACTGGGCAAGTGATGCCGAGGGTTGCGTCTTTGGCATGACGCGCGCCACGGGCCGCGCGGAGTTCGTAAAGGCCGCCGATGAGTCGATCGCCTATCAGATCTTCGACGTCATTGATGCGATGGTCGAGGATTCGGGCGCCGCACTGGCCGAGCTTCGTGTTGACGGCGGCCCCACGCGTGACGCGTACCTGATGCAGTTTGAGAGCGACTTGGTCGGCTCGCCCATCCGCATTGCGAGCAATGACGAGATGAGCGGTCTGGGCGCAGCTTGGGCCTGCGGCATTGCGCTGGGCATGTACGCGCGCGATGTCGTTGACGTCTATGGCGCCCGCGGCATCGTGGAGCCCACCATGTCCGTCGACGAGCGCGCCAAAAAGATCGCCGGCTGGCGCCGCGCCGTCGACGCTACAATCGCGTACACGGCCTAGAATGATTTTTCTGGGACGGGGATTAAAAACTCAGTGATCCCCGTCCTAGGCAGCTTATTTGGGACGGGGCTTTTTTGACTGGTATGATTGGTGCGACCATTCGAACCAACTAAAAGAGCCCCGTCCCAAATTGACTACCGAGAGGATCTGCCATGGAGCGCATCGCCAGCTTTTCCGTTGACCATCTGCTGCTTGAGCCCGGCGTGTATGTGAGCCGCATCGACCGCGATCCGGCGACCGGTGCTGCCGTCACCACGTTTGACCTGCGCCTGACCACGCCCAACAAGGAGCCGGTCATGAACACGGCCGAGTGCCACACCATCGAGCACCTGGGCGCGACGTTCCTTCGCAATCATGACGAGTGGTCGAGCCGTATTGTCTACTTTGGCCCCATGGGCTGCCGCACGGGCTTTTACCTGGTCGTGTTTGGCGAGGTGACGAGCGAGGAGATCCTGCCGCTCGTGCGCGAGCTGTTTGAGTTTATCGCCGGCTTTGAGGGCGATGTCCCCGGAGCCGCTCCCGAGGAGTGCGGTAACTACCTGGACCAGAACCTCCCCATGGCAAACTGGCTCGCGCGCCGCTACCTCGACCGCGACCTGGCCGATATCGACGAGAAGCGCCTGCACTATCAGCAGACGTAAGGCCGCCCTCTACCTCCAAACCGCTCACACGGAGATATCGACCGTTTAACTGTTTAGAAGTGTTTATTCGAGGTCATTAGCGGTGGATCGCTTAAACTAATCTTCAGAGTGATATTCAGGCAAGGCTCCTGAAGCAGCATCTGTCGACATTCATTGTCGGATTCTGCTTCGGGAGCCTTGTTCTGTTTAGGGGGGGACACATGGAAATTGTTAAACGAATTAATACCAGCGCTGTCCTCTGCGTCGATGGAAATGGCAGACAGCTGGTTGCATTCGGCCGTGGTCTGGGGTTTAAGAATGTCGGGGACGAGGTCCCTCTTTCGGAGATTCAACGAACGTTTTATAACGTTAGCTCTCGCTACATCGCTCTCGTTGACGAGGTTCCCGATGAGCTTCTCGAGCTTACCTCGGATGTTATTGATATGTCGACAGGTTTGCTGCCTTATGACGTGAGCCCTAATTTACCGTTTATCCTTGCGGACCATATCGCGTATGCGGTTAAGCGCAAAGAGCAAAATATCGTTGTCCGCATGCCTTTATCGTTTGACGTCCGCCAACAATATCCCGTCGAATTTAAAATCGGCGAGTATGCACTTAGGATAATCAGGAAACGTCTTAACGTTAGGCTTCCAGCTCATGAGGCAGTTGGAATTGCCATGGCGTTTATCAATAACATGGCCGATTCGGATTCATGCGAAGTAGCTAAAGAGTTTAGCGCGGATATCTACGATCGTGTTCTGGAGGAGTCAACCGTTGCTGTTGAAAATCGACTTGGCATTCAAGTTGATCGGGAAGGTTTCGATTACGCAAGGTTTGCAACCCATCTTCAGTACCTATTCAATAGGTTGAACTCTGGCGAAAACATCGTGAGCGACAACCGCAAGATGTATCTCTCGCTCAAAAAAGAATATCCGGTGGCATCGATGTGCGCCGATGATATTGCTTCTGTTCTCAGTCGACTGACGGGGCAGGAGCTTATAGACGAGGAAAGACTCTACCTCATGATGCACATCAATCGAATTGCATCGAAAACAAGGTAATTAGTCGGCAAAGGCGCGCGCTTTGCTGATGGTTACATATAAAACTCAACATGGGAGAAATGGTATTTATGGCAGATACAACCAAGCTCGCTGCCGAGATTCTCGAGATGGTGGGCGGCGCAGAAAACGTTACATTTGTAGCTCACTGCATGACTCGTTTAAGGTTTAACCTTAAGGACGAAAGCATCGTAGACGATGCAAAAGTCAAGGCGATTGATGGCGTGATCGACATTCGCCATTCCGCGGGGCAATATCAGGTGATTGTGGGACCTAAGGTCGATAAGGTCTATGAAATCGTTGCCAAGGAAGCTGGGATTGATGCCGGAGATTCCGAGGCTAGCGAAGGAGAGACTAAGGGCTTTCTGGGAAAGCTAATGAAGCTCATCAGCGGTATCATGATGCCCGTTCTTCCTGCCTTGATCGCATGCGGAATGATAAACGCCGTCCTTAGTATTCTGACGACGGTGGGTGTTGTTTCCGCCGAGAGCGGAATTTACACTCTGCTGTACGGCATGGGAAATGCCTGCATGTATTTCCTGCCCGTTCTTGTCGGATCATCTGCTGCTCAGTTCTTTGGAACCGATCGATATATCGGTGCGGTACTCGGCGCAATCCTGATTTATCCGACTTTCGTTGCTGCGGCCGGGGCGGGCGATGCGCTGGATTTGCTCGGCATGAAGTTCACGATGGTGAACTATTCCTCCACGGTGTTTCCTGCTATCGTGGCGGCTTGGTTCGCGTCCGTTCTTAATAAGGGGCTGCGGGCGGTTCTTCCCGATGTTGTGGCATTTGCGCTCGTCCCGTTCCTGACGGTTGCTATTGCCGCCCCTGTCTCGCTCCTTGTGATCGGCCCCGTTATTCAGCAGGCGAGCTCTTTGCTTGCGGCTGCAGTGCTGGCGGTCTATCAGTTCAGCCCCATCCTTTGCGGCGTTATTCTCGGGCCGATATTCGGTCTTGTTATGATTCCCCTTGGACTCCATTGGGCCCTGATCGTGCTTTCCATCAACAATATTATGACCGTCGGCTCCGATCCTATCCTTGGACTTCTCTGCTGCAGCATGGGTGTCGTCGGTGCTTGTTTGGCGTTCGCTCTCCGCTCGAAGGATCCGAGTGAAAAGAGTCTTGGGTTCAGCTGTGCCGTTACGGGCTTTTTCGGGATTACGGAACCGGCACTGTACGGCATCATCTTGGAGCACAAGAAGATCGTTATCGCTTCCATGATCGCCGGAGCAATCAGTGCTGTTATCCCAGCGATTTTCAACACCCGTACGTTCGTTATGACGTCGAGCGGCATTTTTAGCTTCCCCGGTTATATGGACCCTTCTGGTGATGTGAGCAGCCTCATCGGCGCAATTCTTTGCAATGTCGTCGGTTTAATTATTAACTTCGTTCTCGTTTACATCATGTATCGCTCTGATGAAGAGGCAACAGTGGAGTAGACAATTATTCGGAATGTAAGCTGCCGAAAACCCCGCGGCAGATTGCATATGGTGGGCTTGTCGTTGATTCACGCGAGCCCACCCTCATTTTTTGGAGTGACTAGCTATGACAATTACTGCCGATATGACGTTTGGCGAAATTGCGCGCCTTCCTGAGTTCGCTGGCTTTGGCGAGCACCTTATGCTTTGCCGGCCTTCAACTTGGGAGCGCATGTGGGATAAACCCATTGTGTCTCGTATGAATTCTGATACTAATCCATATGCAGCCGCTCGTGTTTTACGCGGATTGAATCGGATTGTCGAACTTGTGGATGCCGGGGGGCGGGTTGCCTACGATATTTGGGATGAGGCCGACTGCATCCGTGACCCGACTCGACGCAACGTGAAATTGTTCTTCTTTCCTGGGAGACCGGGGGCTCCTTTTATCATTGCGCTTTCAGGCGGAGGTTATCAGAGCGTTTGCCACCAGATGGAAGGCTTTCCTGTTGCCCCCGAGCTCAACGATGCGGGCTATAACGTGTTCGTTCTGTCATACAGGGTGAGGATCGAGCCTTTGATGCCGCGTCCAATCGACGATCTAAATCGAGCCGTCCGTTTTGTCCTCGAGAATTCAGCGGTATTTAATGTTGCTAAAAGCTATGCAGTTATCGGCTTTTCTGCTGGTGCGCATTTGGCTGCCGAGTGGGGGACGGACAACAAGGGGTTTGCGTCCTACGGATGTGAGGCACCCAAAGCCTTGGTCCTGTGTTATGCGCCGATTGATCTCCATGGCCTTGAGAACACATCAGACAATAGATTTATTGATTCGGTATGTGGCGAGGCTGGGCGCGACGCGCTCGAAGATTTCTGCATTAATCAGCATGTGTGGGAGCAGTATCCGCCGACATATCTTTGGCAATGCGCCGATGATGACATCGTATCGCCAGACAATTATAAAAAGATGGTTGATGCTTTGGACGCAGCTGGGGTGCACCATGAGGGGGTCATGTATCCTGAAGGAGGACACGCGTTGATGAAGCCCCATGCGCCAGAAGTCGATCATTGGTGCTTGGGCGCTATTGAGTTTCTTAAAGGCTATCTCGGCTAATGAAGAAACTGCGCGTCGCCTTTTTGGTGAGCAACTTCTTCGCTCATTGCTTGCGGTATTGATTGCAACAGAAGCGCCTTCGCTTTTTGCGGGGGTGCTTTTTCGTATTGAATGCTCAAAATAGTACGCGATTGTTCTAGAATGTTCGTATAGTCACATTTACGAACAGGAGTGAACATGCATATCTACTCTGTCAACGATCCCGAGTTCAAATCCTATGGCAACGTTTGGGATGACGTTCCGTCCGAGTTCACGTCGCCCGTGCTCGAGGCGCTCTCCGCCACGCCCATCCCCGAGGGCAGCAAGTACGTAGCAAGCGCGCCGGAGCTCGAGGGCGTCAAGGATGCCGACAAACTGGGCTTTCTCATGTTTGGCGGCCGTCCCTTCCAGCTCGGTTGGTGCAATGGCCACAATACACGACTCAACTGCCTGGAGTACCACCGCGCGAGCGAGTTCAACCTGGGTGCACGCGACTTTATTCTGCTCGTGGCGCATCGCTGGGAGATCGAGGACGGCAAGCTCGATACTGCTCAGGTCAAGGCGTTCCGCGTGCCGGCGGGCAAGGTTGTCGAGGTTTTCAACACCACGCTCCACTACACGCCCTGCATGGTCGACGACGGTGGCTTCCAGGTGATGGTCGCGCTTCCCGCCGGCACCAACGGCCCGCGCCCCGAGGCTGCAGCCGACATGCCCGCGGCCGGCGACAGCTACTGCTACTGGAAGGCCGACAAGTGGGTCCTCTGCCACGCCGATAGCCCCAAGGCAGCTGAGGGCGGCTACGTAGGCCTCACCGGCAAGAACCTCGACATCACCGTGGACTAAATCCAAAAACCACCACGAAGGGGACTGTGAACTGCCTCCCATTTCTTGGACATCGGGAAATGGGAGGTTTTCCATGAGTATAGACCTCAGGGTGAAGCACGACCTGGAGTCCAGGAGGCGGGCCGTCGAGCTCTTCGACGCCGGCGTCGGCTGCAAGCCGGCGGCCGAGGCCCTGTCCGTCCCCCGCGAGACCGTGAGAGAATGGCAGTGGGTATACCGGGCGTTCGGAAGCGAGGCGCTGCTGTCCATGGACGGGAAACAATCCAGTTACACATTCGAGCAGAGAGTCGCCGCGGCGTCGGCCGTGGTCGACGGCGGGATGGCGAAGGCCGACGCCATGGCCGAGTTCGGGATCAGGTCGAAGTCCCCGCTGGAGCGCTGGTGCAGGCTCTACCGCGAGGGCGGCGCCGAGGCGCTGCGGCCCCGCCCGAAGGGCAGGCCGAGGGGGTCGAGGTCGAAACCCCGGGCCCGCACCCGCGAGCAGGAGCTCGAGGAGCGCTGCCGCAGGCTCGAGGCCGAGGTCGCCTACCTAAAAAAATTGCGCGCCCTGGTCGAGCGGGACGGGCTCTGACCAGGGCGGCGGCCGAGACGGTGAGGGCGCTGCGCGCGGAGGGGCACTCCCTGCGCCACCTGCTGGAGTGCTCGGGGCTCAGGAGGTCGACCTACTACTACGCGCTGGCACACCCGCGGAGGCCGACCAGGCCCGAGCTGCGCGACGCCGCGGCCGAGATATTCTCGCGCACCGCCAACGGCTGCGGGCACCGGCAGATAGCCATGTGCCTGCGCGCCGAGCTGGGCGCGGTCGTGGCCGACAAGACCGTGCTCAAGATGATGCGCGAGATGGGCATCCGGTGCGGGATACGCCGCCGGGGCTCCCGCCGCCGGTACAGCTCCTACAGGGGGCTCGTGGGGAGCACGTTCGAGAACGTCATCGCGAGGGACTTCGGCGCCGAGGGGCCGTGGCAGAAGCTCGGCACCGACGTCACCGAGTTCAAGGTGGCCGGCGCCAAGGCCTACTGGGCCCCGGTGCTCGACTTCTGCACGAAGGAGATCGTGGCGAGCGACATATCGACCTCGCCGGACCTCGCCCAGCAGCACAGAATGCTCGACCGGCTCCTCGAGGCCCTGCCAGACGGGGCGGCACCGACCATGCACTCGGACATGGGCTGGCAGTACCAGCACGAGTCCTACGCCTCCAGGCTGGAGGGGGCGGGCATCACCCAGAGCATGTCGCGCAAGGGGAACTGCATCGACAACGCCGCCACCGAGCAGCTCTTCGGCCACGTGAAGGACGAGTTCTACCGCAGCAGGGAGTGGGGCAGCTTCGGGGACTTCAAGCGCGACCTGGAGGAGTACATAGACCATTGGAACACGCGGCGCAGGCAGGTAAGATTGAAGGGCCTGACGCCGGAGGAGTTCCGGAACCAGGCCCTTGCGGCGTAGTCGCTATTTATTCAGTCCAAGTTTCGGGGCGCAGTTCACAGGCATCTTTGTGGTGGTTTTTTTCCTATATAGAACACCTGTACGACTCCTTTCCTTTCTTTCCTATTTTTTCCTTTTTTTCCTATTGAGGCGGCGGTCTGATTTCCGTTTGTCTCGTTCTGTAACATCTAGCAGGCAAAATCGTCTCTACCTGTTACAGATCGAGACAAACTGCAGGGGCGGTCCGAAAATCTTGATCTGTAACAATAAGCCCGGTTTTGACGGCCTAACTGTTACAGAGCGAGACAAACCTACCAAAACCACCACAAAGGTGCCTGTCCCCTTCGTGGTGGTTGGGGCTGGTGGGTATCAGAAAGTGTCAGGCTTGGACGGCCGCCGGGCGCCCAAGCGCGAAAAGAAGTGTCGACCTGCGTCGTTGTCGTTGAGCGGCGTCCCGTTTGCGGGGATACTGAAATCACGACAAGCAGCGTATGAAAGGATCGATGCATGGCTTTCCGTAATGACTTCCTGTGGGGCGGCGCGACGGCTGCCAACCAGTGCGAGGGCGCCTACAACGTGGACGGCCGCGGCCTGGCCAACGTGGATGTGGCTCCGCACGGCTCCGAGCGCTACGCGGTGGTCTCCGGCCAGCGCAAGATGCTCGACTTTGAGGACGGCTACTACTATCCCGCGCAGACTGGCATCGATTTTTACCATCACTACAAGGAGGACATCGCTCTCTTTGCCGAGATGGGCTTTAAGACCTTCCGCATGAGCCTGGCCTGGACCCGCATCTTCCCCAACGGCGATGAGACCGAGCCCAACGAGGCCGGCCTGGCCTTTTACGAGGACGTGTTCCGCGAGTGCCAGAAGCATGGCATCGAGCCGCTCGTGACCATCACGCACTTCGACTGCCCCATCCACCTCATCAAGGAGTACGGCGGCTGGCGCAACCGCAAGCTCATCGACTTCTACAAGAACCTCGCGACCACGATCTTCACCCGCTACAAGGGCCTGGTGAAGTACTGGCTCACCTTTAACGAGATCAACATGATCCTGCACCTGCCGTTTATGGGCGCTGGCCTGGTCTTTGAGGAAGGCGAGAACAAGGAGGCCGTCGAGTACCTGGCTGCCCACAACGAGCTCGTCGCCAGCGCTTGGGCCACCAAGATCGCCCACGAGATTGACCCCGAGGTCAAGATCGGCTGCATGCTCGCCGCAGGTAGCTACTACCCTTACAGCTGTCGCCCGGGCGACGTGCGCCAGGCCCAGCTCGACAACCAGAACAATTACTTCTTCGTTGACGTCCAGAGCCGCGGCTATTATCCGGCCTATGCCGTCAAGAAGCTCGAGCGCCTGGGCATCGATGTGGACATGACCGACGAGGACCGCGAGATCCTGGCCGCCAACACCGTCGACTTCATCAGCTTTAGCTATTACAGCACCCGGTGCTCCGCTGGTGCCGACAATCCCGATGTCGAGCGCACCCAGGGCAACGCCTTCGCCGGTGCCAAGAACCCTTATCTGCAGCAGAGCCAGTGGGGCTGGGCTATCGACCCGCTGGGCTTCCGCATCACCCTCAACGACCTGTACGACCGCTATCAGAAGCCGCTGTTCGTGGTCGAGAACGGTCTGGGCGCCAAGGACGTTGTCGAGGAGGACGGCTCCATCAACGACGACTACCGTATCGACTACCTGCGCCAGCACATCGCCGCGATGCGTGACGCGGTGACCGAGGACGGCGTTGACCTACTGGGCTACACCACCTGGGGCCCGATCGACCTGGTGTCTGCCGGCACGGGCGAGATGTCTAAGCGCTACGGCTTTATCTACGTCGATCGCGACGACGCCGGCAACGGTACCCTCAAGCGTTCCAAGAAGAAGAGCTTCGACTGGTACAAGCATGTTATTGAAACGAATGGTGAGGACCTGTCCTAAGGAAGCTGAGACACTCGACTTCAGAGCTTCCTGACCAAAACACCCGGCGAGCAGTTAATGCTCACCGGGTGTTTTGTTAAAAGAAGTGAAAGAAAGCAAAAGAAGTTAAAGCAGACACCAATTAGTCGCTGGGGACACTCTTCGGCCACTCATTGGACGTACTTAAATGAGTGGCGGTTGGGGACGCTCCATGCCGAATGTGGGCGCCGTTCTTGCTATGCCACGGTCACGGCAACCTGGGCGTAGCGGCTGCAGGGGCGCTCGGCGCGCGTCTGCACGGTAAGGGTGAGCACGAAGCGGTCGCCGGGCTGCGCGTCGGCGGGCACGATAAAAGCGGTGCTCACCGTGCATTCCTGCCACAGCGAAAGATCCTGCGCGCCTGTATAGCTCGACGGGTCCACGGCGACATCCCAATGTGCATCGAAGCCCTTGCCATCGGGGTCGACGATGGTCGCTGCAAGAGCAACGCGCTCACCGGCTGTGGCGCTGCGGTCGTCCATGACCTCGGCAACATACGCCGGATGCGAACAGGCCGCGGGCTCGTGGGCACACCACTGCGCGCGGGCGGCGAAGTCCTCCTGATAGGCGCGCAGATAGGGATTAGGATTGCCATCGACGGGCGTGCCTATGGCGGCAAAGCCGGCAGGCGCATCTGAGTCGGGATGCCCGTCCAAAAACATGCGGCCGAGTAACGTGTCAAAGCCGCGGTCGTCAGCCCCGCGCAGGCCAAACGGCAGCAGCGGGATATAGGTCATTGAGTCGCCTTCGGCCATAAAGTCGCCGCGCTCAAACTGCATCGCAGGCATGCCCTCCAGGCCCCAGTCCAAGCGCGCATGCTTGCCAAACTGAAAGCGCTCGGGCTCGTTTTCGTACACCTTGCCATCGCCATAGAGCATATAGCGCGCCATAAGGGGACCGTTGCCCTGCGTGAGATTCTGTTCGGGCCAGGGAGCCTGGAACAGCGGCAGTGTATCGGGCTGAGCCATCTTGGCATCGACATAGCCGCCATACATATAGGGCACACACCAAAAGATGAGATCGGGGAAGAGCTCATGCCCATGGTCGAGCCAAGAATTGTCCTGCCCCACGCCATCGGCAACGCCCATCACGCGCACCTTCTGATAGACACGCTGCTGCACAGAAGGCCATTCGGGCGTATCACGATAGCGCTCAGCAATGCTCATGAGCGCACGAACAATGGTATTCATGCCGCCCCAGCTGAGCAGCCAAAGCGTACGCGGGTCATCATCCAAGATTGCCTGAGCAATCACGCGCGAACCCTCAGTCTCCTCACGCACATCGCCCTCAAAGGCAACGTTGCCCACAAAGGTACGCTCAATCATCTGAGCCGGCGAAGGAAACGGCGGCTCACCGGCAGCGGCCGCATTAGCCTGCAGCTGAGGCCAAGCCTGGGCATATTCATTGCTCCAGAGGCTCTCGATCCAATGCTCAGGAAACGGTCGATACTCACGAAGCTCCCCAGCCGTGGGATCAGGTTCATGGGGCACAACATTCCACTCATAAGAGCGACGCCCTTTAGTCCGCCAATGCGGATTCACCTCGCCGAGCGTATGGACGCCATCCCCAAGAAAGTGATACTGCGAAGCCGTATACACCACAGCCTGCACATCAAGCAAGTTAAGATACAGAGCCAAATGAACGAGCGAGTTCATATCATCGACTTCCATATCAGTAGTAACAATCACCCGAGTCAACTTCTGGGACATAGGAACAGCTCCAATCAAAATCAATTTAGCCAGTTACGCGCAAGGCAAGACGGGACCCACGCCCTCACCGCCACCGACCCGGCGTGCTGCCGGAAGCGCCCGGCCAGCGTTTCGAACAACGTTAACTTAGGGGGCCCTGACCTTTAGTTTTGTAAACATTCCGCAGCGCGGGCCCCGCTTATCCGATGCTCCGAAGGAGCAGGATAAGCGGGGCTCAGGCGCGAGGACGTTTACAAAACTAAAGGTCAGGGCCCCCGATGGGATGGTTACCTCGAAACTCTGGCCGACCACTCCCAGCAGCCCACCGGCTCGCCGTCGATGAGTACGTTACCCCCGTCGAAGTCTTGATAACACAGGTCGTTGAATTGGTGGATCCACACGCCATGGTTGAACGTCTTCTTGGGCGAGCCGTCGGCCTCGCGGTAGCGCCCGGTCAGGTCCTCGACATGGCTAAAGTACGTGAGGTGCACGTTGGCGCCGACAGCGCGCAGGCGAGCCGTGAGCGGCAGCACGGTCTCCTGCGGGATCACGAGCTCATCGCCCTTGGAGTGCGTAAACCACAGCGGCGTCTTGGCAAGGGCGGTCACGTCCTCGTCCGTGGCGTTGTACCACGGCGCGCAGCAGGGAAGGCCCGCCGCGAAGAAATCGGGGTAGTCGGCGCACAGGCGCAGCGTCATAAAGCCGCCGTTGGAAAGGCCAGCGACCACGATACGGTCGGTGTCGATGCGGTCGGCATGCTCGGCGACAAACTCGTCGATGAGCGCCTTAATGACGGGGGAGTAGATGCTCTGGTTGGAGTGGCCGAGCTGCTCAGTGCTGTTGTCCATCCAAAACGTGGGCGACTGCGGCACGAGAACCCAGGCAAAGCCGCCAAAGTAGCGTTGGATCTGCGCCTGGCTGATGGCCGTCACGCGGTTGCCGATATAAGCGCGCGTGGCGCCCTCGCCTTGCGTAGCGCCCTTGCCCTCGCCAGCGCCGTGCAGGTACACCACGAGCGGGGCCTTCTGGGGCACGACTGTCGTTTCGGGCGCGAAGGGGTTGAAGCAGGCGGAGTCCTCGGCCTTAAAGCTGGGCTCAAAGAAGCCGTACTCGAGCGCGATGCCGTTGACGGCGGTCTTTTGCGTGGCATTGCTCCAGCCCTTGAGCGCGGGACAGATGTCGCCGCGGCAGGTGTCAAAGACCAGGCCGCAGGTTGGATCGTCACCGTCATTGCCGGGAAGGGCCGCGAGCTGCGTGATGCGCAGCTGGTCGTCGAGCAAGCGCGAGCCCATCACGCTGCCCTCGATCTTCTTGGTCAGGCGCTGCTCGGCGATCTCGAGCGCCACATGGGTGCCAAAGGCGAGCTTGCGTCCGCACTCATCGCACGGATAGGCGGCGAGGACGTCGACATAGCCTACGGAAGGTGCGGCGTGGTCGGCGCCGCGCTCTTTGCGCATCAGGATCTCGCCCGTGCGTTCATGGCGCTCTACATATATATGGAAGGTGCGCGCATCGATATCGTTGGCGTGAACGGTGCACGGCAGGTCGAGCACGACTTTGCTGATCCAGGGGCCAAAGTCTCCCAGCGTGGTGACGGTTGCGTAGGTGCACGATTTGAGTTCCATGAGCTGCCTCCTCTGCGCCGCGAGTGGTAAACATCAGCGGCAATACAACTTAAACATGTTTAGTTTAATGCAGAGCTACAGAACAGGCAGATGAACTCGGTAAACGGTCAAAATGAACACTCAACAAATTACTAAACATTCGTTTATCACCATTTAGCAGGGCTTTTGTTTATGGGTCAACAAAGAATAGAGGTGTTTACCAAATTAAAAGACCACGTAAATAGGCATTTAGCAGCAGAGCGTCAAATAGACAATCCCTTACCGTTCAAGTACGTTCACCCCCGATTTCCTACCGTTCACCGGACTACAGACGGCAAAATTGCCACAAATTAGACGTTCCGTGTAAACTAAAGCCCGTAAACGTTCAGTAAACACATTGTTTACGACAGCGTATCCAAGGGTTCGGTGGCCGTAAGGGGTTATAGTCGCCGAGCCAAAGGCGTGCCTACGCCCAAACGAGTAGGCACACGATGATATGGGGAGGGGTCCCATGGCAGTAGATAACAAGCAGATTGCCACCGATGTCCTCGAGCTCGTGGGCGGTGCGGAGAATGTTTCCGTCGCCACCAACTGCATGACGCGCCTGCGTCTGACGCTCAAGGACAACAACAAGGCCGACGTGGAGAAGATCAAGAAGGTCAAGGGTGTTCTGGGTTGCCAGTTCGCCGGCAGCCAGCTCCAGGTCATCATCGGCCAGAACGTGCCCAAGGTGCTCGCCGAGTTCGTCGCCATGTCCGGCGTCAAGCAGGGTGCCGCGGTCGACGAGAACCTCGATGCTCCCAAGGAGAAGTTCGAGCTCAAGAACCTGCCGAACATCATCCTCGACTATCTGTCGGGCTCCATGACCCAGCTGATCCCGCTGCTCATGGCCGGCGGTCTGTTCCGCACCATCGCTGCGGTCCTCGGTCCCACCATGCTCGGCGTTCTCTCTGACACCGATCCGACCTACACGTTCCTCTACACCACCCTGTACGAGGCCACGTTCACCTTTATCCCCATCTACCTGGGCTATGCCGCCGCTAAGAAGCTCGGCGCCTCCCCGGTTCTGGGCATGCTCCTCGGCGGCGCCCTCATGGCCCCGTCCGTCGTGAGTGTCGCGACCCAGGATGGCGGCGGAATCATCTCCGTCTACGGCATTCAGATCGCCGCTGCCAACTATCAGCAGTCCGTCCTGCCGATTATCCTTTCGGTGCCTGTCCTCTACTTCGTCGAGAAGTTCTTTAAGAAGGTCATGCCCGACGTGCTCTCCACGGTCTTCACGCCGTTCTGCACCATGATCGTTACCATCCCCATCGCCTTCATCGTCCTCGCCCCGCTCGGCAACGAGATCGGCAGCCTCATCGCTAACGCCCTCTTCGGTCTCGCTGACATGGGTGGCGTCGGTATCCTGATCGTCATGGCCGTCCTCGGCGCCTTCTGGCAGCTCTTCGTGGTCTGCGGCATGCACATGCCCGTCATCCTGCTCGCTCAGGTTCAGATCATCGCTGCCGGCTACGATCCCTTCGTCTTCGTTTCCACCAACTGCGCTATGGCCGCTGTCTGGGGCTGCGCCTTCGGTGCCTTCCTCAAGATGAAGAACCCCGACGAGAAGGGTCTCGCCCTGGGCTACGTCATCTCCGCCATCGCCGGCGGCGTCACCGAGCCCGCGCTCTTCGGTATCCTCATGCGCTTCCGTCGCACCATGTTCGGTATGTTCATCGGCGGTGCCATCGGCGCTGTGTTCTCCGGCCTCATGGGTGTTACCTACTACCTGGCCGGCGGTGCCTCCAACTTCCTGGTCTTCACCAACTACCTGCAGGGTGGCCAGATGAACACCGTCTGGGCTATCGTCGGTATGGCAATCTCCTTTGTCATCGCCGCTGCCGTCGTCTTTGCCACTGGCTTCTCCAAGGAGGAGCTCGCCGAGATGGAGGCCTAAGGCCAAACCATTCGGACGCATACGACCTTACCTACACGACAGGGCCCCGTCAGGCGCAAGCCCGGCGGGGCCCTTCTTACAAGGTAGACTGATTGGGGGCGCGCGGCGCCTACTCGCCGGGGCTTGCTAAGCGCCAGGGGCTTTCGCGCGGGGTTACCGCGAAAGAATCTGCCGGTTCGCAACTCCTTTATCAAACGAAAGGGCATGCAGATGAGTTTGGGAAAGCTGACCGTTAACGGTCGTCAGGACGGCTTTTTGTGCGAGGGCAAACCGTTCTTTTGGTTTGCCGATACGTGCTGGAGCGCGTTTACGAGCATTACCGAGGCCGATTGGGACTACTATCTGACCCGTCGCGCCGAGCAGGGCATGAACGTGCTGCAGATTAACACGCTGCCGCAGTGGGACCGCTGCTGTCCCGATCTGGGCATTTGGCCCTATGCCAGCGAGGACGGCGTGCATTTTGATTGGTCCCGTCCCAACCAGGCGTACTGGGACCGTGCTGCTGCCATGTGCCGCGCTGCCGTCGAGCACGGCATTCGTCCGGCACTCGTGCTTATGTGGTGCAACTACGTGCCCGGTACCTGGGGCGCCAAGATTGCTGAGCGTTGCGGTGCCGAGGTTATGCCGCGCGAGGAGGTCCGTGCCCACGTTGCCCGCGTCGTCGAGAACCTGGGCGAGTTCGACCCCGTCTATGTGGTGACGGGCGATACCGACTTTACCAGCGACGAGGCGATCGCCTATTACGAGGATGCCCTCGACGAAGTTGTCCAGCGCGCGCCCGAAGCGTTGCGCACCATGCATATCAACCGCGGCAACCGCACCATTCCGTTGCAGTACCTGGACCGCCTGGACTTCTACATGTTCCAGCCCGGCCACAACTACGAGGGCCAGCCCGAGGCCTGGCGCCTGCCGCAGGACTTTATCGCCAACTATCCCAAAAAGCCGATGGTCAACTCCGAGCCCTGTTACGAGCAGATGGGCGCCTCGCGCAACGTGTACTGGCGGTTCACCGCGCAGGACTGCCGCGCGAGCGTGTGGTCGTCGATCCTTGCCGGTGCGAGCGCGGGCGTGACCTATGGCGCGCACGGTGTTTGGAACTGGCAGACCAGCAAGAGCCAGGGCTCGGTGCTGGGCGAGGGCTTCGATATGCCGTTCCGCTGGCAGGAGTGTCTGCAGTTTGCGGGCGTTTGGGACTTTGGCGCGATCGAGCATGTGCTTGCCGGCCTGGGCGCTACGGCTGGCGACGACGCGTTTGCCGTGGTTCCGGCGCAGGGGCTGCTCGATGATGCGCGCGAGGCCATTCGTGTGGCACGCGTTGGCGATCGTGTCGTCACGTACCTGCCGCGCACCACGGCGCTCAAGTTCAAGCTCGACGGCGCGCGCGGCTGGACGGCGACGGTCCTCGACATGGAGAACAAGCGCATCGCCAAGCTGCCCGTCCGCGACAACGGTGACGGCACCGTGCGCGTGGCTCAGCATCCCTTTGAGCACGACGCGCTGGTGATCCTGGCCCCCGGGCGCTAACGGCTCTACTCCAACATTTACAACCCAGTCCCTTTCATGAGGGTGCGACGGAATGGTTCCTGCATGACAGCTTTAAGCTGCCAAGGGGAGCCGTTCCGTCGCACTCATTGGGGACGTACTTAAATGAGTAGTAATTGGGGACGTTCTTTGGGAGGGCGGTTTACGTGGCGGTTATGTGACCCACGGTGAGACCTACGTTGACGATATGCTGCTTCGTCTGACCAAAGTAGGGGCGTAAAATAGAGAGAAAATCGGCTCCGGGCGCGATTTGCTGCATGACCATCATAAGGGGCAGCCCCCGTGGTGGTCGCGGCGATGCGCGTCCGGGGCTATGGCGCGTGAGGGGCGAATATGCAGGAGTTCTTTGGAATCGATGTGGGCGGTACGGCCGTTAAATGGGCTGTGCTGGGCGAGGATTTTTCCATTCGCGAGCGTGGGAGCCTGCCGACGGGCTTTACCACGGCTGAGGAGACGGTTTCGGCGTTGATCGGGCTCGTCGAGCCGTACTGTGAGCGCGTGAGCGCCGTAGGCGTGAGCGCACCCGGCGGTATCTACGAGGGAGACGTCACGGGAACGATTCATCGCGGCGGTGCGCTCACGTTTATGGACGGCTGCCCACTGGGAAAGCTCATGCGCGAGGCGCTGGGGGTGCCGGTTGCCGTCAATAACGATGGTAAGTGCTGTGCACTCGGTGAGTATGCGGCTGGCGCCCTGCGCGGGACGCGTTGTGGCGTGGTGCTCGCTATTGGCGCGGGCATCGGCGGCGGTATCGTCATCGACGGCAAGGTCCTGCGCGGCGCGCACTGCTTTGCAGGCGAGTTCAGCTTCTTGCGCAACGATGTCACGACTGCCGCGAACATGGGAAACTCCTTTGCCGATTCGGGCGGTTGGCGTGCGCTCCGCGATGCTGTCGTTGCCGAGAAGGGCCTGCCTGCGGGTTCTCCGGTGGACGGCCGCCGTGTCTTTGAGTGGATCGCGGATGGCGACAAGGCGGCACAGCGCGCGCTCGACCGCTACGCTCGTGCCTTTGACGGACAGCTCATCAACCTGCAGGCCGCGCTCGACCCCGAGGTCTTTGTGATCGCAGGCGGCATCTCGTGCCATCCCGAGCTCGTCGATGCCCTGCGTGCGCAGATGCCGCTGGCCCTCGCGAGTTACGAAGGGACCCTTGCCGGCATTCCTGTGCCGCAGATAAAGGTGGCCGAGCTCGGCAACGACGCCAACCTTTACGGTGCTGTCCAGGAGGCCATGCGCCTGGTGTAGCGCGAGCCAAACGAGGCTGTCGAAAAAGATAAAGGCCGGAGTGAACCGCCCCCATTTCCTGAGCACAGGAAATGGGGGCGGTTTAATCTCGTACCCCTTTTTAATCCGCTCGTATTCTTGATGAGGGGGTTTGCGATGTCAACCCCATTGTTCGGAAAACCATTGCCCCCGACAAAGCCTTTACAGAATGCCGTGGCTCCAAAGCGCGCCCGCATCGACGCTTCGCCTGCGCTAAACTGGAAGGCACGTACGCGATTACGAGAGGAGCCCGCATGGAGGCTTACAAGCAAGAGTTCATCAAGTTCATGGTCGAGTCCGACGTTCTTAAGTTCGGCAGCTTTACGCTCAAGAGCGGCCGTCAGTCCCCGTTCTTTATGAACGCCGGCGCTTACGTGACGGGCTATCAGCTCAAGAAGCTGGGTGAGTATTACGCCCAGGCCATCCACGATAACTTTGGCGACGACTTTGACGTGCTGTTTGGACCGGCCTACAAGGGTATTCCGCTGGCCGTTGTGACCGCAATTGCCTACCACGAGCTGTACGGCAAGGAGGTCAAGTACTGCTGCGACCGCAAGGAGGCCAAGGACCACGGTGCCGACAAGGGCAACCTGCTGGGTTATGAGCCCCAGGACGGCGACCGCGTGGTCATGGTCGAGGACGTCACCACCAGCGGTAAGTCCATCGACGAGACCTATCCCAAGGTTAAGGCTGCTGCCGATGTCGAGATCAAGGGCCTCATCGTGTCCCTCAACCGCATGGAGGTCGGCAAGGGTGGCGTGACCACCGCACAGAAGGAGATCGAGGCCAAGTACGGTTTCCCCGTCGCGAGCATCGTCTCTATGGCCGAGGTCGTCGAGACCCTCTACAACCACGAGATCGACGGCAAGGTCGTCATCGACGATGAGCTCAAGACCGCCATCGACGCCTACTACGAGCAGTACGGAGTCCGGGAGTAGTTACGCGGTTTTCCAAACCGCGTAACGGCTCGACGCTGCGCGCCGCCCAGAGCGAACAATTTGTCATTCAAAAGGCAAGGCATGACCAGAAGGTCTATGCCTTGCCTTTTTCGTGCCAACTTGTTCGCTCTGGACGTCGCTCGCTGTCCGTCCTCTACCTGCGGCGTTGTCTTGCCCCGGATGCGGCAGTAGTCATTGGGGACGTTCTTGTTTGACTAGTCGTTTAAGAACGTCCCCAATGACTAGTCAGAGATGAGCGTGGATAATCTCCCGTTTTTGGCCTGTGTGGGGGCTCAAAGTGGGAGATTATCCACGCTCATTTGATAAGTGTCCGAAAATCCACGCTCGTTTACTTGAGGCCGGGGAGGCGGGTGTAGGGGAATGAGCGCTCTAGGAACTCGGCGCAGCGGGCGTAGTCTTTGGCGAAGTAGCTGCTGTAGAGCGAATCGAGCACGTATTGCACGGCGATGTGGCTGGCGAACTGCGTGATGCGGTGCGTCATGCTCTCGTGGTCGCTCACCGTGAGGTAGGCGGCAAAGCCGGGGTGCAGGCGCGCACAATAAGGTGTGCCGATGACAATGACGGGAACATGTCGGCTGCTGAGGATCGGCAAGATTTCCTTGAGGTTGGGCGCAAGGCCGCTGTAGGAGATTACGATCGCCACATTGCCGGAATCCGAGGCGAGCGCCGTGCGCACCTGGGCCTCGGTGCTGCTGTAGCATGTGGCGCTCTTGCCGGACGAAAGCAAGCGGTCGCGGAACATCCCCGCTGGATAGAGGTTGTGCGAGCCGGTGTAGATGTCGACCTGCCGTGCCTTCGCGATCAGTTTGGCGGCGTGGTCGAGCTGTGCGGGGCCGAGCAGCTCCTGCGTCTCGGCCAGCGTGGTCTGGTAGAGCCCTTCCATGCGCTCCATAACCTGCGCAGGCGTGGACGTGGCATCGAAGGGAAAGTTGATATCTACGTCGCGGCGGTTGCCTGCTTCGGTCGCCAGACGGATGAGCTCGACCTTGAGATCCTTAAAGCCCTCGAGGCCGAGCTTTTTGCAAAAACGGTGCACGCTTGCGACCGAAACATTGGCGCGGGCGGCAAACTCCTTAATGGAGAGTCCGCGGATGTCTTCGCCCATGGCGAGGGCCGAGATGCCGAGCTGCTGCTCGGTAGGGGTTAGGCCCTGTGCCTCGGTAATCTTGCGTTTGATATCCATTCGAACTCCCGCACTCGCCAAACCTGCCAAAAAGGGACGGGTTTATTTTGGCAGGTTTTGCCCGAGAAGGGTAACGGGGCCGAGGACACCGCTGGGCGCGACGGGCTCGGTGAGGGCGAAGATGTCGGGAATCGCATGGTCGAGTGTGTTGATGACATCGATGGTGAGCTCGTGCGTGCCGGCGGCAAGCGCGCCTGTCGCAAAGCGATAGGGCGGGCAGATGCGCGTGCCGAGCGTTTGTCCGTCGAGCGTGAGTGTTGCGACTTCGTAGACATCCCCCAGGTCAATGGCGGTGTGGGCGAGGTCGTCGGTCAGCTCGAACGACGTGCGATAGTGGAACGTGCCGCAGATGCCGGCGAACTGCTCGGCCGTGAGGTCGCACAGCTGCTCGAGCTTTTGCGGCTCGCCAAAGGTTCCATCGCTGCCGGCAGGGGAGAGGGCAACGGTCCACGGTCCGTCGATGCTAAGGCAAACCGCATCATCCGCATTCGTGTTCGCCCCGTCATCGAGTCCGACCTCGTCGCCCGTTCCCAGAACAACAACGCAGCTCTCGAAGGGCGCCAGCTCCAACGCGCCATCAAACGCAACGGGTTCGGTGCCGTTCAGCAGGTCGAGGCGCGTGCCGCAAAGGCGCTCGCCTCGAGCAAGTGCAACCGTACAGCAAATACTTTCACGCGGATGCTCGTTGACTAGCATCACATAGGTCTCGCCCGCACGCTTGTAGCGAAGTGCGCGCAGCCAGGGCTGTGGCCTATCGGTCACAACGGTCTGCAGTCCCGCGTCTGCCAGCGCGTCCGCCACATCGGCAAGTGGCGTTGCCGTAAGCCCGTCCAGATCGGCTGCGCCATCCGCGTCATAAAGAGCGCCGGGCACTTCGTCAGCAGCGAGCACCGTGACACCCGCGGCCATCATGCGCCTCACCTCTTCCGCTGTAGCCGCGCCAATAAACGAGGCGCCTTGCATGACAAACGCCTGGTAGCGACAGCCGTTAACAGCCAGCATTCCATCGGCAATCGAAACCTCGTAACGCCCCTCATCCTCAAAAGCCTCGGCAGGCACAAAGTCAAAATCGATCTGCGCGCGCGTGAGCTCGGCCGCCACGCGCTCGACGGGCATGGCGTTGCCGGCCCATTCGGCGTCGGCATGGTACAGAATGGCGACGGGGCGAGCGGCAGCGCCTTCCGAAAGGAGCGTCGCCGTGCGATTCATATAGCGCATGAGCTGGCCAAAGTGCGGCCATTGCGGGTTGTTGCCGTGCGCGTAAAAGTGCGGCGGGCAGTCCCAATCGGGGAAGGGCGCCATGCTAAACGCGTGCGGCGTAAACCAGTTAATACCGCGGACGAGCATATGGTCGGCAATCCATTTCATCTCGCGCAGGCCCTCGTACCAGCCAAAGGCGCCAAAGACCTCGGCCATGCAGCGCCCCTGCTTTTTGGGATCGAGGCGCGCGGCCGAAGAGCCCAGCTTGGCAAGCGCGTACGTAAAGAACTCCATGTTCCATGCGCCGTGGAAATAGCTGTAGCGCCCGCGGTCAATTCCGGGGGCGAGCTGATTGATGACCACGTCGACGCCGGCCATGTCCTGCCCCGCGACCGCGCGGAAGTAATGTCCGGCGCCCTGGCCCAGGCGCGTGTGGCAACTCTTGTCCTCGATCACGTGGCCAATGTGCATAACGCCGTGCGCGCGGCACCAATCGCCAATCTGCTCGTCAAAGCAGCTGCGGTAGAGCTGCGTAGCAAGGTCCATATAGGCGTGGCGAACCTGGGCGCCGTTTGCCTCGCGCGTCCAAAGGCCGTGCAACTTGGCAAGCCAATTCTCGCCAAGCGCATCGTATAGGCGGCGGGCAAGCTCGTCCGACCACGGCAGCGCCAGGTCGCTTCGCCCGATAAAGCTGCTGGTAGAAGCATCGTCGGGCGCGGTGCCCTTCTCGTTCATAAAGCCGGGCTCGTCGGTAAAGAAGCCCAAGATCGTTTTGCCGAACTCATCGCCCAGGTGTTCAAACGTGGGCTCGTAGACGGCATCGATCAGCACGCGGCATGAGGCGGCGTCGACCATGTTGATGTACTCATCGCGAAAGCCGGTCTTTTGGCTGGTGACGTACAGCTCAATCGTGGTGATGCCGGTGGGGGCGTCAAAACGCAATCGGGCGGGTGTGCCATCGTCTCCTTGCTCAACAGTGAGCGCAAGGTCGAGCGGCGCACCAGCGGCATCAAAAGCCGCCGCGCCCACAAAGCGCTCGGTGGGGTCCATGAGATTACCGAGCTTGATGGTCGTGGACGGCTGGGGACCAACGACCGTAATCGTGCGATGCTTGAGTACGGTCTTCTTGAGCGCGGGGTCGACGTCATCGCCTTCGAGTGCGCCGTTGGCATAGCCTGTGGGGAAGTGGGCGTCGTCGAGCAGCCAGATCTTTAACCCCAGGCGCTTGCACTCGCCGATGATAAAGCGCAGGTCAGACCACCAGCCGTCGCGACAGAAATCGGGATGCGTGCGCGATTCCAGGCAAACCTCGCGGATGTCGGCCCCGGCAATCTGCTCCAAATACTCGGTAATCGTCTCGCGCGCCTCGCCCTTAAGCCACAAGAACGGAAGCACATGGTTGTCGTAGGTGCCGCCAAGCACCTGCTCAAAATACGCCGCCATATACGCTCCTCCAAAACCGGCCTTTCAAATCCATTGAAGTCAGAGTACGCCGAGCGCGCCGCCCTGCTAATATCAAAACCACGGCAGAATATGACCGAATCAACGATGGGAGCACTATGGAGCTCGCGCGCTTGGATAACCTGCTACTCGAGCTGACCGACAGTGAACGCGCCTATCGCGCGGGCGCCCATTACGACTGGAGCGATGCACTCGGTCAAGGTAATCAGGCAGATATTGATGGCCGATTCATTCGTAAAATTGGCAACCCAACGCTCGCTCTGCACCAAGAAGGCATGCCCGAGGGGCTATCGATTGTTCGCAACTCGCGCTTCAATCCTGTGCCGGAACACGTGCACGATTATGTCGAAATCAGCTATGTCTATCGAGGACGAGCGCCGCAGATCGTCAACGGCGCGCCGCTCATGCTCGCTCAAAACGAGGTCCTCCTGCTCGATGCCGCCTGCCCGCATGCTGTTGGCGAGCTCGGTGAGCACGACATAATGCTGAGCGTCATCATCTCGCGGCCAATGCTGCGCCGTAGCCTGGAGCAAAGCCTTTCGCCCACAAGCGCGGTCTCGCGGTTCCTGCTCAACGCCCTCACGGACGAAACCGACCACCGCGGACACGTGCATTTCCATACGGGCGGCAGCCGTCGCGTGCGCCGCTACATGCAGGAGATGCTGTGCGAGCGTCTGGACCCCACGCCAGCGAGCCCCCAGATTGTCTCGAGGCTGTTTGAGCTGCTGTTGGTCGAGCTCATGCAAAGCTACGAGGCCGGTCTTCTGCGATCGGACGCGCCCGCGCTGCCATCGGCGCAGGTCGCGGCTGCTATGGGCTATATCGAGCGTCACGCCTGCGATTGCGCGCTCGACGACCTCGCCCGCCATCTGCACCTGAGCCCCAACTACGCAAGCGCCCTACTCAAGCGTCAGACAGGCCGCACATTCATGCAGCTCGTGCAGGAGGGCCGCCTGGCGCGCGCAGCGGCACTGCTCGACGCCGGTGCCACGGCAGAGGCGGCTGCGCGCGAGGCGGGCTATGCCAACATGAGCTTCTTCTACAAAAAGTTTGCCGAGCGCTATGGCTGCACGCCGGCTGCCTATCGTCAGCGTTTTCCCAGATAAAACCGACCAAAATAAACCTGTCCCTTTTTGGCAGGTGTCAGGAAGTGTCAGGGGCGGGCAGGCGGCGGGGTGCCGCTGCGAAAAGAAGTATCGGGTTTGGCGCCCCCGCCTCCGCATGTCTCCCGCGTGGGCGATACTCGGCTTATCGACCCGCGATGCAAAGGAGATGCTCATGGCAAACATCAAGTTCCCCGAGGGTTTCTATTGGGGTGGCGCCACCGCCGCCAACCAGTTTGAGGGCGCTTGGAACGTGGACGGCCGCGGTCCTTCCGTCGACGACCATTTCTTGGGCGGCAGCTACAAGGAGCCGCGTCAGATTACAATCGACATCGACCCCAACCGCTTCTACCCCAATCATGACGGCATCGACTTCTACCATCACTACGAGGAAGACATCGCGCTGTTCGCCGAGATGGGCTTCAACATGTTCCGCATGTCCATCTCCTGGAGCCGCATCTTCCCCAACGGCGACGATGCTGAGCCCAACGAGGCCGGCCTCGCCTTCTACGACCGCGTTTTCGACTGCTTGCGCGCTCACAATATTGAGCCGCTCGTGACCCTCTCGCACTACGAGATGCCCTATCACCTGGTCGAGAAGTACAACGGCTGGGCGAGCCGCGAGCTCATCGGCTTCTTTGAGAAGTATTGCCAGACCGTCTTCGACCGCTATCAGGACAAGGTCAAGTTCTGGCTCACCTTCAACGAGATCAACTGCGGCACCATGGACATGGGTGCCATGATGGAGACCGGCCTGATCCAGGGCTTCGAGGGCCCGGCAAGCGCCATCAAGACCACCGCTCAGCAGCGCTTCCAGGCCCTGCATCACCAGTTTGTCGCCAGCGGCCGCGTCGTGCGCTACGCCCACGAGCACTACCCACAGTTCAAGATGGGCAACATGGACTGCTTTATCCTCTCCTACGCCGCCACGTGCGATCCGGTCGACGTGTTCGCCACGCAGCAGCAGATGAACTCCATGAACTGGTACTGCTCCGATGTACAGGTGCGCGGCAAGTACCCGTTCTACGCCAAGCGCTTCTGGGCCGAGAACGACGTCGAGCTCGCGATGGAGGACGGCGACCTGCAGGATATCGCCGATGGCAAGGTCGACTTCTACACCTTTAGCTACTACATGTCCGGTACCGTGGGCACCCACAAGGACCACGAGATGACCGAGGGCAACATGACCTTTGGCGGCAAGAACCCCTACCTGGAGTCCACCGACTGGGGTTGGCAGATTGACCCGCTGGGCCTGCGTATCGCCCTCAACGAGATCTACGCCCGCTACGAGATTCCGCTGATGGTGGTCGAGAACGGCATGGGTGCCTACGACGAGGTCGAGGAGGACGGCTCCATTCACGATCCGTACCGCATCGCCTATCTGCAGAGTCACATCAAGGCCATGGGCGAGGCCGTTGCCGACGGCGTCGACCTGATTGCCTACACCTGGTGGGGCCCCATCGACCTGGTGTCCGCCGGCACCGGCGAGATGCGCAAGCGCTACGGCTTCATCCACGTCGA